>Ga0153955_100308_pt1 | contig 29151 bp, 34 predicted proteins | sample TSFL039MetaG_FD_104744 | JGI IMG/M metagenome (GOLD analysis project Ga0153955, IMG submission 104744) | Attine ant fungus gardens microbial communities from Florida, USA - TSFL039 MetaG | ecosystem: Host-associated > Fungi > Mycelium > Unclassified | place: USA: Florida, Wekiwa Springs...
CGATTCGCCGTCTTGCGCGTCGTGGTGGTGTGAAGCGTATTTCTGGTCTTATCTATGAGGAGACACGAGGAGTTCTGAAGATTTTCCTTGAAAATGTGAGTGATTTTGTTGGTTTGTCTGTCACTTGCTTAACTGGTGTTTCAGGTTATTCGTGATTCTGTGACATACACTGAGCACGCTAAGCGCAAGACGGTGACAGCACTTGATGTTGTATATGCCCTTAAGCGGTCAGGTCGCACACTGTACGGATTTGGTGCTTAGATATTTCTAGGGTCTGATTGTAATCGTATTGTATTATAATATTTATCCTCATCGCCGGGATTTCGCCGTGAGATATAGAATTTGGAATGTGGGAGGAGATTGGAATGGCTGCGGTTGCTCTGCCCAATGAGACGCTGCTTGCGATTTTGGGCTACCTCGAGTCGAATGTCCTAGTCCATGTTACCCAAGTCTCTCGCCACTTCAGAGCTCTTGCCGAGTATTTGCTTTACTCGGTTGTGATTATCAACGATGTTATGGACGATATCCAGCATGTGCCGCACCGTACTATTGGTTGGTGCGAGGCAATGCTATGGCGTCCACATCTTGCGGATTCGGTCAGACGGGTGCAAATCAGGTGGTCGGCAACAACGAGGACGCCACGCACGGGCCTGCTGCTTGTCTGCGAGCAGCTCTCACTTGCGATCCGGACGCTGACCGGCCTGGAGTATCTGGAGCTGTTTCTGGGGCCTGCCAACCTGGCATCGCTTCCACGGGAGAATATCCATGCAGTGGAACGGGCAGTGTTTCTGTGTTGCCTGCCTGCACTACGGTTCTGCTCGCTCGGGGCAGAGTATACGAAGGGTGTGCAGCCGTATACTGGCCATCTGACATCGTTCCTTACACAGATCCCCCAGCTCCGTCATCTTCGTCTCTCAGACCACCATTCCTGTCTCCGTTTGCCCCCTGCCCCCCATTGTCTGCCTTTTCTCCAGAGTTTTCGTGGCTCCGCTGCTACTGCTGCCTCTGTGCTCCCCGGTCGTCCGGTCCGTCATCTCTGGCTCATCGGCCAGGATTCCGACGTGAGCAGGGAAAATCTATTGTGCATGACCAATACTACAACTCCCATATGCTCTCTTGATCTTTCCGCCATATCTGCCCGTCCTCTGCTTATCCGCAATGTATCCGAATGTATACCCACCCTCGAACGTTTACGCATCCGACTTGCCCTGCGTCACACTCTTCACTATGCTCTCTCTGGCATGGTGAGTTCCAAAGCTCCTCGTTCTATCGATCTCTACAGAAACACGTCTCATCCTAGAGTCTCCTCGTCGGTCTTTCGTCCGTTCTAAGTGCATTCTCGAATCTCGTCTATCTCGACCTTTCACCGACCCTAGAGGGTTGTCGCTCGAATGCCGCAGACGAAAGGGTACTCTGTACGGAATATACTCGAGCTTGTCCTTCCCTTCGGACCGTCAAATTCCCTTCTCAGGTGGTATGGACTCAGGACAATAATGATAGTAATCAATGGGTCATGGTTGAACGACCAGATGTCTCAAGAGTCTTTTTCCCATTATCATGCCGTAATTGATACGACGATGTGGGAAGAAGGATGATGATGATGATGATGAAACGAAGCTGTCAAGGCTACGTCTCGGCTTCGAGAAGCCATCGGTTTTTTTTAGTTCACCTCTTATATTTTTCCGTTTCCAATGGCAGAGATCCTTGCGATAGGCCGGTCAGGCTACCCGAAGGAAAAAAAAGAAGTCATTTCCTTCTTTTTGATCCTGACCCTTTTACTTTCCAGGGTCCAAAGACAGAACCTTTTTTTTGCACAGCTCTCGAAGGTCATGATGTGGCAGAGCTAAGCTGAAACAGGATGATGGGGAGTTTGACATTCCAGTGGTTTTATGCCATCCTTCCACATGAGAAATTAAATTACTACGATTTCTTTGGGAATTTGGATAATGGACCGAGTTGTAGGGGGATAGGAGAAGGTAGGGGGGGAAGGCGGTTGAGAGACATCTTTCCATGAAAACCTTCGATGACTTCTTTTGGTTCTTGAAATCTTTCATCGTTATTCGTCCAGCTTGTTATTGTCATTGTCATTTGTACGCGAGTTTGAAATACGCGAACGATTAAATATGTCTCTGTCTGCTTTCTCTAAGGTGTGTGAAGCTCAAGATGAGCAATATATATGGTTGTACTTTGTCAACGGTGCTGTTAGCTTTTTTATTATCACTTCAATTTTCATACAGGTGAGGCACGAGTTTCATTTCTATTTCCCCCTTTTTTGCACAGCCCACAAGAGCACAATCAAGGGGTAGTTATGAATCCACCCTAAGGTTACTCTTGGTGTGCCTTAAATCTACATGACTCATACCTTCCCGTGGATGTACAAAAGAGGGCCATTCTCTTACTACAATAACACCAAGTACTTTATACTCTACATTATCCTATCCTCTAGCAATGAATTTCAACAATCCAGCCTGAACAAAGATAACCAAGTATATATATAGTTTTCTTGACGTCCATTTTATCCTAAGATTAAGATATGTCATTGAGAATATATTATATTCTATCACTGAAGATATCCTGACCTTGACTCAAAAATAGAGTCAAGAGTAGACTAATCACTACCCTTACCTCACCCTTGGTTGGACCCAAGTCATGTCATAATCTTCCAGCCTACCCAAACAACATATGGCCCAGAAACAAGGGTACAGATTCTATTAATTATCCAACCTGGAAGGGCGAGCCATAGCTCAAGAAATTCTCGCAACACTTGGTCACTTCGAAGTTCAGATACCACAAGAACTACTGTGTGGTTCGGCGACGTGAGGTAGTCCATTGTTTCAATAAGGGACGGCAGTAATGAGGGATGATATATGCAGTCGACTATGAGGAGTAAGTCAACCACTCTATCCATAAGAAAGGTGGCGTGACGCCGGTGTTGTAGTGTGTTCTTCAATTGAACCCAGTCCAAGGCCGTGGTGCGGATGTTCGGCGAGTTAAGGGAAGGAAAATTTATGTCCACATTTTTCTGGATCAAGGGAATGAGTTCTGGGATGTCTGTGGCCGTGTATTGCTCGCAAAGGGGGGAAAATAGCAGACTTAAGACGCCTGTCCCTGCCCTACCATACGATTGATATCACAAATAGAATGATAGAATTAGCGCAAGGTAGAATCCGCACCCTAGTTCAAAAATGTGCTTCTCCTTTAGCTTTTCAAAGTCAAACAATGATTCTGAAGTGGGAACATGAGCCTGCTGCAAGATCGAACGAGCGAAATCTAGACTTTAGTCCTGATTTAGTCACCCGACGAATCATCACAGTCAGACATACCTAGCATGCCAGATTACACTTCCAGTATCTCCTTTTCGGCTTCGCAATGCAGTCGTATCTTGTGCGACCTCGATCTCGATTGTCTTCTCTGATATCTGTCGGGTTCCAAATCGTCGTTTGGTGTTTTTTTTATGAGTTTGCAACTCAGATTCGATATTGGGTACCTGTCCGCCTTCGAGTTCTATTGAAATCGATAGAAGATCCTGATGCGAATCCACGTGCCCAAGGCCACGGAAAGGCCTGTTGGCATCAGATTTCACTGGCGGCTTGGCCTGCAGTTCGGAATATAATATAAAGACCTGATAGGTCCAGAATAAGTCATGTAAGCGTACGGATACAAGGAAATATACCTCTTCATCTGCATCGGTTACCCTCTCTGCATCCGGAGGTATCCTCACTGCGTTAATGATGAGTGGGGAACCCATACGGCTTGTCCGTGATAATTGGTCATCATGTTTATTGATATATGAGGAACCAAGCAACATGCCAAATCTTGAGAGCTTGAAGTTTGTGGTGGGGAAATGTCTTTCTAGGCATTCCCTTGGACAAATTGCTATGACATGGAATTGCTTTGCACGTAACTGAAGTCATCACGATCTGTAGTCATTCTTCTTGTTTACAGTTAGAAAATTAGATCCCTTTGAAGGAACTCGTAGCAGGCGAATAGTAATACTGGAGTAAACGAGTAGGGTACAAAAAAGGTAGGAAACAGTTCGATGTTCCGACAGCTAGTGGAATGCATTAGTGATCCGACTGATCGAGCAATGGTTTGATTGAAGACGATCGACAATTCTTTTAGGCCAGTTCCGAACAGTCTTTTCCATCATCCACTCCCTTCAACTCCTGCTCCTGTTCTCGACCGGCTGATATTCCTACATCTTCCATGCTCACTAGAAGCTTATTTGGGCTCGAGCTCCTTCCGTTTCTGCAGTTCATACTTCAAATATTTGTTTCTTCTCTGACTAGGATTATCACTTGGCCGTTCTACATCGCAAACAACCTCGCTGTCTCAATACAATCCAGGCTTTCTGTCAACACGGTTTCTTTCTTAATTCAATCAGTGTTTGGTTTCGCTTTGCGGAAGGCACGGGAAGCTCTCACTCCACGAGGTCTTGTCAAACTCCTGGGTAGTGATCTCCTTCGTATATTCTGGGACATTCGGTCTTGTTCGAGAAAAAATGATCTGCTTAGGGCCGCCTGGAGATGGTTGCCACATCTGTTTCAGGCTCATTTGATTGCCTTCCTCCTATGGGTATCGAAGAGCGCTTCCACCATGAGTTGGTGGACTGATTGTACGATACGTGTGCTCACTGAGAGCCTAGATCAAAAAGCTGAGAAGAAATATCAGTACAAGACGCAATTAAAGTTGAGCAACTTCTTGCAGAGGCAGTCAGAAGAGCCAGGAACTCAAAACACTGTTTCTCCTGCGAAACCCGTCCTACCACCTGCTATGAGGATACCCTATATATCTCCGCCTACTTCTCCCTCAACCGTGGATAGTGATCAGTCGAGTGAATCCGGTTCTGCGAGCACTTCGACAACTGCCTTTCTTACCGAGACCAGCTCAGAATTCACCCCTTTCGTTTCCTTTCTCCCTGACTACCGACTGTCAACGGATATCTCTGATACCATTTGCGATTCCAGTCATGTCCTTGCATTCATGGATCCTACGCAAGACGATCCACTGTGTTCGTTCGATTGTAATGACGCTTTCATGAGTTATCTTTCCCTCCATGAGGTATCTGGCAAAAGCACCTATGGCCTCATCTACCGTGGGACTGGCTACAGGGATGAACGATTTGCTGTCAAGATTGTAAAGAGGGCTGGGATTTCAGATCATGATTCCGCTTTCGTGCACGAGATCGCTGCATTGGAACGCGTAGGAAACTCAGATTGGGCTCCCACGTTGAGGTACTGGCAATGTTCAAAAGAGTATCTACTGATTGCTATGGTAAATTGTTTGCTTTGGCCATATATGACTATTGATTCAGCTGGACTGTCGTAGACTTACTACCCTGGTGGAAATGTCTATGACTATGCAAGGTCTAAAAGGAGCATTGACCCGGAACTTTCTATCTTTTGGACGGCTGAAGTGGTAAGGTTCTGTGAATGACTGTCCTGCATTCTTCCCTGATACAGATTTACGATCAGCTGCTTGGCCTCCATTGGCTCCATACTCTTGGCATTGTCCATCGCGATATCAAACCTGAGAATCTGATGCTGGATGCAACCGGCCACGTCAAGATATTTGATTTCAGCTTAGCGAAGCTTTTTAATCACGATTCTGTGTCTAGGGAAGAATATCCTTTGTTCCATAGCTTGAGGCGAACCGGAGGAGATTTGTTTCCTCAGATCTGGGCTTTGGACAGCAATCCTCATACTACTAATGAGGTTTTTGGGACACGAGGATTTGCGCCCCCTGAAGTTTGGCAATGCAAGTATTATAGCTATGGCGTAGACTACTTTGCGATGGGTTGTGTTCTTCACGAGCTCTTGACCAGTAATGTGAACATTGCCTTCCAAACTAACGATAATTCCATACTCAAAGTCCCACTCTCAGCTTCCTTTTGCTTATGACTGTACTACAGACAAGTACGACATGTCCACCATTGTCGTCGATCCCAACCTTGAAGAAGCCCAACATGACTTCCTAAAGAAGGTCTGTCTGTTTTTCTTCGGCCAAGATCATTTTTCCAACCCATTTTCAGACTCTCATGCCGAACCCAGTATTACGTCCAAGTGTTTCTCATATGAAAAGACACGTCGTGTTCAAAAATATGTATGTATGTCACCCCCCTGAGATTGATGCCGTTCATGATGTCTGATGGTGATGAAATCATTAGCAATTGGCTAGCGCTCTCTCGTTTCGACGTCAAGCCTCCTATATGCTTCTGAATCAACTTGAGCTACGGCGTTTTTCTACTTATGTCTCCCATCTCATCAGTTCTCATGTCTGGATGTTGCATCAAGATCAGCTGTTTCTTTTGGGTTATGTCTTGTCACGTCTTGACCGGTGCTCTATGCTCTCGCGGAACCTTTGTCACATCTTTTTGTTGCTTTTTACACATGTGTTCACTAGATTACGCAAATCAAGAGTTGTCGTTCCTGAAGTACTTGGCAAATGAGCTTACCAGACTATCAGTACTATACCAGATCACCTCAGTCCAAACATACTCATGTATATAAAAGGCAGATGCCATGATTAATAGCCTTCAAACAAGACACTTATTTATTGAAGACTTTCCAAAAGAAAGATACTATCTGACCCTGAGTATATAGCATACATCATTACCCTATAAATATAAATGTACACTGAAGTATGCATTTAGAAACCAAGAATCATACAAGAGATCAGTGTTATAAATAACTGATGGAAAAGGCGACAGAAAAAAGAGAAGATCACAAATTGAGAGTTCATGTGGAAATATCTCATGTCATGTCTGCTTGTTCTCATGCGCAGCATCGGGGTCTCGATAAACCTACACACACATCAAGTCAGCATCATTCATGACAAAAAAGACATCAATACTGACATTGACATTCCATATATCTCCAACCTTCCAATCATAGTCAGCATCCTCTCTCACCGCATCTGGATCCTCTCCATTAACTATCAAACTCTCATCCACTCCAACATTCGATTCAAGTCTCAATCCTTGCTCATTTGCCAAATGCAACAGACAAATGAAACAGAAACTCGTGCTGATTTCGTCCATCTTATCTTTCGGATACGTCTTCCGCAGACCAGCTATAACTTGACTGAATTGATGCGCTTCTGATGGGTCTGTGAGTGGTTTCTCCGAGTCAATGTCCTATGTCATCAAATCACTGAGTCATTCTGAACATCTGAGAATGAGAATGAACACACCATTCTTTCTTCACTGCTATCGATGTCCTCATCTCTGTCGCTACCTGTGGATTTCTCTGATTTCTTTTGTTGTACAACAATATCCAAACCTTTCCAAATATTATCTTTAAGCCTCCTGACATCTACTCTCTTGGCTCTCTTTGCATAATTGACCGTCTGCCTAGAAGGACGTTTCATTGGGTTCTGAGTTGAGAGGAGTAAATCCCGTTCGTCATCGTCTACATCTGGAGGAATCCCAAACCCTTCACCATCATCATCAAAACCTGGGTCAAAGCCTGGACCATCGTCGTAGTCATCTTGGAAGAATTGAGTGTTGAAGGGTATGTTGGAGTCTGCATCTGCAGAATAGAGTAGATGATCGAGAAGGGGTGAAATCAAGCTGTATTTACCTGCATCTTCGTCGCCTCTGCGACCGTTGGCTTGATCGGCAGCTGCCTGAGCCCAGAAATTAACATCAACCTCCCCATCACCATCTTCATTAATCTTGACTCTTCTTCCACGCATCTTAAGCTGTGCAACATCAGTTATATTCCTTCACAAATAGAATATCACAAACCTCAAACTTGGGTTTCAGAAACAATTTGACAAGTTGTCGACTTGAGAAATGCATATCATCAGGTAACCGATGGTCATTCTTCTTCTCTGCCATCTTCTTCTTACTCTTCCTTCCCGCCACTCCTGTTCCTGGTAAATTAATACTTTGACCTTTGCCAACAGGAGCAAAAAGTTCCTTGGTGAGTTCCTTGAGGTCTTTGTCGTGTGGTGTGAAAAAATCGATCTTGAAGGCTTCTTTCTTGTCTTTCTTTTTCGCTTTGGTCTCATTCGAATTTGTTTCGGCTGTTAGATAAGTATTAGTACAACAGACACTGGAATAAAAGTGAATATGTACGTTTGCGGATCACTTTGCGAAGTTTCCAGTGTTCGGGACCTGCCCAATTCTTCATGAAGTTCTTATCAAAATAGTCGAGTGCTCCGTTCTCGTCTGCATCAGCCATAGCCATTACCAGGTCTCTCTGATTTGGCACATTACGGGGATCAAAGGGTACATAAGGACCCGTGGCAGGTCCTTCGCCCTCTGCACCAGGAACAGCGGAGTCGCTATTACCTGCATAATCGTCCCCACCGATTCCGCCACCGTAATCATCGTTAACGGCATCTGTGCCGCTGAAGAAATCCTCTACGGGAGCGGCACTGTAATCGCCACCACCACCATGGTCATTACCTTCGAAGCCAGCATCGTTATCATCCTCGTCGACGACCGGGTCGGTGTATGAGGGGGCACGGAAAGCAGTGTTAGCGCCAGAAAATTCGAATCCAATAAGGGAAGGTGCAATTTTTTTGTCTTTGAATTCTTCAAGATCTGGGAAGAACTCGCCTGTATGCGCAGGGTAAGTCTATTGTCTCCTGGGCCAGGGAAAATGGACTGACGTTGTAGGTCACTGATGTCTATCTCGTGAATCGGTTCTTCGACATTTTCTTCATCCTCGTCTACCTTCCGCTTTGAATCACTTGCGTCAAAGATGATCCGGAGCGCGTCGCTACCGACGCCCAGACTAAGATGATTCATGAGCAAGCCGTGAGCACCGCCTTCATCAAAGTCGGCGCAGGTCTTTTTGAAGAGCGGATCAACGTGAAATTCGAGATCGAGTTTCTTGGTGCGCAGTTGCGCAGGGTCTTTGACGAGAGTAGCAGCTGGTCGGTGGGCTCGTTTCTTCTTTACTTGGGTGGGATCGGCATCTGGGTTATCGGAGTCCTCATCTTCGTGGCCATCGCGCTGGTTGGCGAGATTGCTAAGGAGCTTGCCGGTCTCTGCCTGGACACTGTCGACACGGCTTGTCCAAATCTTGACGCAACCATCAAGCGTGGACGACGCGCGCTGGAAGTTGATGGAGTTGTCTATATCATTGCGCAGGATTTTCATATCCGCAAAATAGTCAATGAGGGCATTGAACCACGAGTTTGCGGGATTAATTTTCTATCGTAATAATGGATAAATGAGGTCAAGGCGAGAAGGACGACGCACATTGTCGGTGGTCATTTTCATCCACTCTTCAAAATTGGAATTCATGATATCTCTCGGGACGTCCATCTGTGCCAATGGAGGAGGAGGGAGGATGTTGATCTGCTGTTTCTGTCTTTGTGCGCGCGGCTCTGGAATGGTATCATGATCACCAGCATTCTCGCTTGCCACCAAGTCCTCATTTAATCCTAGCTTGGTGCTCTTCCGTCGCCGCCTCTTCTCAGCCGCGTCGTCGTTAAGACTGACCGACTTGAGTGGCACTCGCGATGGGTCTCCATTGAAGCTCCCGTCTGGGTCAACCTCACTCAGTCGTTTTTTCAAATTAGATCTCGACGGGCGTGGGGTCTCTTCCTCAGAGTCCTGGTCTGTGTCTGCGCCCTGGGCCAATTCGTCCTCAACGCGGATCCGACGGGAGGAGGCCATGGGACTCAACAAAGGTAGATGAGGACACGTGATCGCAGATCTTGTTTGCGTGTCGCGTCTGTTTGTTCGGACGACATAGGCAGCCATGGCCACGCTCAGCCCGACAGAAGCGTTGTGGGCCCATGTCCTGCGGAAAGACAAAACCCAGTCCAGAGATCAGGAAATACCTCAAGCACCCGTCGATCGTAATGCCACCTCAACTCGGATACTACTGTATGATACACAGGCCCGCCTTGAGCAGTTTTCTTCCCGCGCCGATGCGATGCTCAAAGGCATGCAAGATGCAAATCACCAGCTGAAAACAGTTGGAATGCTCTTTGAAAAGGACCGGGACACTCTAACCAACGACATAATTGATCTGGGTCGGCTCTCTCCATCTCACATGTGCACTCGTGTTTATCTAGTTGTCAGTCAATCGAAGCCAGAGAGAAATACAAAAGGCTGTTGGACAGCCGGTGCAAGAACCACAGTCTTTGACATTCCAGGAGAAACTAGAGCTTCGTGTGGAAGGTCTCAACCAACGTTTAGACGCTCTGCAAATGGTATTCTCCAGCACCATGGATGACCGTTTCTCACCACACTCCTAGTTCAATCAAACACATTGTCAGGCTCTTGAGACACACTCGCAAATCCTCAAGAGTATACAGGACCAGCAAGCTGCTCTACTGTCTGCTCTCTTGCCTCTCTTGCCCCTCGTTCAAGCTTTTCCACCCCAACTTGACCAAATTCAAGCAAGTATACGGGAAGTCAATGATTCTGTGGTTTCGGCTTTGACAAAATTGAAACGGGATTTGACTGGTCAGCTGCACTCCATTTCGCTTTCTCGGAAAAGGCGACCTTCCAGAAGCTCGCCCGGCCATTCCTCTAAAAAGCCTCGCATAGAATCACTCGAGTCTCCGTCTTCCACTTCTACGAAGAGCGACGAAAAGATTTCTCACCCCATTTCCGTTCAGTCACCCATACCTCTTCTGGTTCGATCACCTGTTCTGGCACGAACTACCCCTGTGATCCCTAGGGCCCAACGCTCTGTCTTTGCAACTCCTCGACCGAAGGCTACGACGCCTTTCTCTGCTGCCACAGCTGTTTTATCCCGGGATAATTCGAGAAAACGATTGCCATCCCTACTCCAGCGGATTACTTCACCTTCTCAAAAGGCTGAACCCTCAGTACCTCAGGACCCACCTATCCCCAGGACTACTAGTTCCACTTTCTCGAGGACGTCCTCAAAATCTGGACCTTCAACATTTAGAGAACCTAAGATTCAGCTGTCGAATGTTGAAACTGCGCGGCCCCAAATGTCCAATGAAAACACTTTTCAAAAGTCTAGCATCTTGCCCGCTAACCCGCGTGAACTCACTTTGGTATCTGCATCAGTCTCTACACTTCCTATTCAAACCAGAATAAATGCTAGGTTTCCTGCTAAATATGAGGGAAATTCGACCCTCAATTTGCCGGCGGGGCTCACATTACATCCGACTTCTTCGTGTGCTTTCAAAAATCAAGTCAAGGAATCGGCTGTAAGTCTTTGTTTTTATTGTTAGGATGTATATTGAGTTGGAAATATGCAGCGTGACGGGAGGAGGTTTATTCCTTTGGATGATGATGATGACGACGACGACGATACCTAGTGGTATGCGGAAACGAGGCTATGCGCGGGACTACAAAGTCTAGGTTTTTGTACTGACCGCTCTTACTGATAACAAAACAAATACACTTTACGCTGTCTTCTGGTGCGTCATATCGTCTGAGAAAGTATAGGTACATATTCGCCGTACCAAATCTCAACTAGTGGATCTGCAAATCCTTGTCGTAATCCAATCATCTCGAGATGTACTCCTATATTTTCCATCATATTCCACAGTGAACGCTCTGCCTCATCGCGTTCTTTGTATCCCAGCAATATCACTGGAGGTTTCTCGCCTATCTCCAAGAGTTTTGAAATCGTGGTCAGAAGTGCAGGGAACGAGTCTGTGTTGTAGGCTACGTCTGACATGCTATTTTTTTTCCAAAGGAGAGTGAGATCGATCGACATTCACATGTTGAGAAGATGGCCGACCGTACAGTATGGCATCGATCTTTCCAAGTGATCTCACAGATTTGGGGAGCTCTTCGTCCCAGTCTAGAACGTCAGCGTGAGGGACATAATTTGGGTATAGAGATTGATTAGAGGAGATGTTGTAGCTAAGCAGTGGAATAGCACTCTCTATGTGGAATTGTTCACGAGCCTTGAATGTGGTTAAGAAGCTGGAAGGCATGCTTACCGACATCCGTCGCGATGATCTTGTCCATCTGTGTATCAGACACAGATGTCGACGTAGACCGAGGGCGTAATGATGCAAGTGTAAGCGAGACAATGCCCGTTCCTGCACCTATTCGCATATTTAAATGGTTCACACAGAAGACGCAATTTCTACAAACCTAGCTCAACTATGTGTCGTTGTGTCGGTGAGAACAGCTTATCCCATAATGTCCCGAGATGTCCGTTCGATTGATTGTCATTATGGAACATACGATGAAAATCGATGAGCCAAGAACTTAGACCAATTCCACTGTCCCAGATTTTCTATATTCTGCTTGGTTATCGATTTTTTGTTTTTTTTGCACATATACGAAATGAGACGTACTTTGTCAAGATCAAAAGAGGTTTGTTCAGTAATTATGAGCTCACGAGGGTTCGTACCCTCTGTTTCACCACCACTACCTCCATTCGAAATTCGATATACGCGCTGTATCCTTTCTTGTTTCCTTAAAACTCCTTTTTCACCTTGTCCTTTACTTGAAAACAGAATGGGCACAGAAATTACAGGAAATGGGACGCCTGATCCAATCCCTCCGTCAAATAAATCAATGGAAGGGTTAACGGTAGCGTCAGGAGAACATGCAAGTACAAGTTGCCATTGCTGACCATCGCGTACGCCAATCGGAGGAGGTACAGGAACTTCTTTGAATGCAGAGGAGCTACGGTAGGTAGTGAGCTTTGTTGCTTTCTTGACTGCAGCTGTTGTTGTGGGGATTGTTTTCTCAGAAGAGATTGAGTGCCGGAGTGGTCCCACCCAAGAATAATAAATGTCTTGTGCAAATTTGTATGGCTCTGTGCGGAGGTCGTTAGATATTTGAGGTAAAATGTGGATCTGGTTTGTTGGAGGAGACTGGATAGGTGGAGGGCGGAGGAAGGATATGTAGAAGAACATAATGGAGTGTATTAAACGTGAACTATTAAGAGCTGATTTGATGGCCGAGAAACAGCTACTATCGTCATGTCATGCTTTTCGAAGACGAAAATAGATTGCAAAATGGTGAGTTAGATGGAACGCATACTCAAACAGTTCTGTTGGCAAATCAAGAATTACAATCGCAATTCTTTAAAGGCCTAGTCAAGAATTTGACCACAGTCGCTTTCGCTCTGATCGGTGTAATGATAATACTACTAGCTGGCGGATCGACATGTCTATCAAAATCGCTGTAAGAATGAGTCTCGAGGGATGAAGAGGAAGCTCCAGGCTAAAATCTAGATCCCGATTGCGACCCAACAATGAAATACTGTTTGGACTGAAAACTGGTAGAATGGCAATCGACAACACGGATGCTATGGTAATGACATACTAATTTGAATATTGCAGATTAACAAAATTGAGATATGGTTAGTGTTCCCTTACTTCTTCTAAGGCATCTGGATGTCCAGTGCACGTCTAAATGACTGCCAAACCGTAGGTCCATACGCGTAATAAACTGCTCCAAATGCGGCACCACCCAAATGTGCCCAATGGTCAAAAAATCTTTAATGCTTGATTAATGCCCATAGACAAGACACCACAGCTATGGACGTACCGCCATCCTCTGAGAATACCTATTGTGTCCATTAGGACTAACCCTCCAACTCCATACTGTATGTTGATTGGATAGGACGGTGGTATGAATAATGCGATCTGCGAATTTGGAAACGCCAAAGCTGTGACCACTACTGAAGCATATATCGCTCCTGAAGCGCCCAGACTAGGAAGAATATCTGGCATTGACCTTTTGGCCACGGTCGAAGCGGCAGTGCCCGTAGTAGCAGAAACGGCCGAAGCCCAAGTATCAATCTTCTTCGTGCTGTTTGCTTGAGCAGCAAGTTGGGCAACTGCACGAGGATAACGGAATTTGGTGCTGACAACGTGTGATACCAAACCAGAGAACAGACCCGCTTTTTGAGTATGTATTGAGCTTATGTTCTCAAAGTGACATATGACGATTACACACCAGAGATAAAGAATGACATGAAGTGGAAGGAAGCAGTCGACTCAAGCATAGGTGGTTTCTGGTTTTCTTGTTCCTTAACAAGATAATGGTACGCGGCAGAGCCTTTCGTCATTGGTTTTGTGAGTCTGCAATTGAGGGGGACCATTCGAAAGCTCACCGAAACCCTCAAGAGCCAGGCAATTCATTATGAGATGTAAGATACCCCGGTGACTACAGCCTTGCATCAGTCAAATCACAAATCCTCGTAGAAAATCCGCACTCACCTGAACATACTCGTGAGTAATGTATATGAAAGACCTGACAGAGGATTATGCATGAACCGTACAGTCATAAAAGACTGCCACCGTGAGACCTTCCATGCAGCCCATACGGCGGCATTCAACATACAGATCTTCCAGCACAGTCTTTTCCCTTCTGAGGCATCCACCCAAGGCTGGAGCACCGCAACAAGTCCTCCTAATGTCCAACCTCTTATCAACATAGGAAATTCTTGTATGCTGATTTGGACATCAGCGAACCAATCGCGAACTCCCTGGAATGAATTGGATTTAAGCAAAAGGGGATAGAGATGATATGGAAAAAAAACACCTTGACAAATTCGGCTCGTTGAACACGCTTAAGGTCCAGGTTTGTCAGAAGTCCTGAACTCCAGCTAATGTTTCCAAGTTTCCTCGTCCAATAGTCTGTCTCAAAATCTGTTCGTTGGGCTGCGTAAGTAATGACTAACAACGAGCCAAATGTAGCAAACTGATCGCAGAGAACCATCAGAGGGGCTTAAGAGATTAGATGAAAACGCACCAAAATTTGCTTGACGGCACCAGGACTTCCTACCTTGTCAGTGAAAGCTTCTTGTCGTATCCTTTCCGCGACCTTGGAACGGAGTGATGGAGCTTTGTCTCCTGCTTCAGATTTTAATACATTGGTGAACTGGAAGTGTGTTCGTGTCGAAGAATGAAAATGATGGTTCCTGCACATAGGTCCTCTGAAAATGGTATTCCATGTCATCCGGGGCCGTAATATCCACATCTTAATCAATGCAAAACTGTAGATGGGTGAACAGTTCAAGGATGACGAGATATTTGGGTTAGGGTTTACGTTGACGCGGCGGCACCGGCATCGCACCGGCATTTGAGTAGCCCTCAATTTTCTGCAACATAATGACTTGATGATTTCATATTAACTCTAGACCATGACGAATTGAAACTCCTGAGCAGGAACGCTATCTTGATAAAACACGTTCATGACTGGGACAATGTGCATGCAACAAGAAAGAGGGTGGAATGACAACTAGGTGTTTATGTGGGTGTTCATGTAGGGTGGAACGACTCTCAGAAGGTCAATCCTTAAGATACGAGGAAGTCGTGTTCATCATCATATAAACAAAGCTCTCCTAGTAGATATACATCCTGTCGTCGGCGAGGTTATCCAACTCCAGATCTTTTTCGAAGAGAGCCTGACAAATATTTCAACCGCTGAAACTATCCAACGTAGACCACATACACAATCAACCATTGATAAACACATTTGACTTGGACACCAAAGCTGAGAAAATCACCTTGACACATTGAAGGGACTGCAATAGCCCTTTTCGATGGAAGAGTAGTCTATTGTACATGGGTTATGCACCCAGAACCGATCGCTACCGATTTTCCTTGGTTTAATTAACTTCGAATGTCTATGTGTTGAAAAGCATCGTGGTTGAAGATGATAGCCAATCCAAAATCAATGAACTTGCCTTGAGTGTTGTCCCTTGCCATAGTATTGTTTAACGGCCAAAAAAATAAGCAGGAACACGACCGATGATAGCTGAGATTGCCTGTTCAAAGCGTGTTCTAGCGTCGTGCTGCAATACCTGTATGTTGATAAGGCCGATATCCCAAATATTGAGTAATAGCAATCGTAAGAGTTGCCCGATAAGCAAGAGCCCATGTCTTCCGATGAAGGTAGTCGAGGTATATCCATACTCGAGTAGAGACCATATTGATTGAACCCATAATTGGACCAACCAGACGGAGTTGGTATCAGAAACCATGAACAGGATCCAAGAGAAGGCACGCAGGGTGGTGATGAGATCGAGAGTATGAGTTCTTGAGAGTGCACTGAAAAAGCTTATGTAAACGAGAGTGATAGTCCTGAGTCCATGCGCCTGAATGAAATCATATTTGAAGGAGGAAAATAATGAGAAAGAGATAATAATAGCAGTTGCTTGAGCCCTTCTTATCAAAACGGCTGGATGATCAAGGCCAAAAATCAGGGTAAATGATCCGAGCATTTTGGCGATGAAGGAGACTGCCATGAATAGAAAGGACATCATGTGAATGAGGTAGACTTGGAAGCCTGGCATCGTATTGATGATAGTGTCCAGTCGGTGGTTGGGAAAGGACGAAATGTATAGCTTAGATGTTTTGTTGATGGTAAAAGGAGAAGCCCAACTGATTTGGACACAGGGTGCCAACGAGAAGTGAGACTGGGTAAATGTCAGCACGGTGGCTGTGGGGGGCTGCAACATCATTTATCCCTCCTTTAGCCCTTAGGATAATTGGCTGGTTGCGGGCGGAGAATAGAGACCACTCGTTGGCATCATTGACATGTCAGACATACTTATTCACTGACATGTAGTACTTCTATAGATACATCCTCTGTTTTATCGATATTCTTGACTCTCTCAGCCCCCATAAAATCCGAGCATCTACCCAACGATAAGCATGCCCCACCAGAGTACATTTTTCATTAAGCTATATACGAGTCACATCGTTACCCCAGTAGTCTAGTAAGATATTAGACAAATCCTTTTCAATATTTTTATTGACAAATGTCTGCCTGAAATTGCTGTCACCTACCTGTCCCGAACCAAGTGTGACATGGCCTCTCGACAAGACAAAACTTTGGGTACTCTGCTTGGCTAGCTATCGATGCAATGGAGCTAGAATTGTATGCTAGTCGAAGGTCTCGTATGGCTAGAAGAAAACTATAAAGAGAAATTCTCATCACCGCTGAGGTAGTTGATTGATATAACTCTCAAGAACAGAGGGCAATGACATGCCAATGAGCCAGCAATGTAATAGCGATGTCAAAGCTAATGGCCAGAGTGCAGCACACAAGAGAACTCAAAAACGCTCGATAGAAAATAGAACTCTAAAGAGTTAGCTCGGACCTCAGGGATTATGATAGCCGGCTACTTACCGGCTTGTGATTACTTCAAACCCTATAACCTCTCCTCTGCTCAGTCGAGCACAACATCAAGATGTCTACTGATCTTTCCAAAGTGGTTGGCTTCGAGCTCCCAGACAAACCAGTGCGTATAGCTATGATTTCAAGTATTGAGCTCATGACCAAGTTGATTTGTCACTTTCATCCTAACTACGTCTAGGTTGCGTGGAACAAGCGCGACTTGCTCACATACGCGGTTGGTGTTGGTGCTAAGAATGACGAATTCAGATTCATCTACGGTACGTCCATACTTTGACTTTGACCTGAATTTGGCTCCGACGATTATTAATATAGAATTGGGTGAGTATCATTTTTCCCCTCAGCTACTTGGGCTATCTTAATATTTTAATTAGACCCTGGCTTCTCCCCAATCCCAACTTACCCTGTTGTTCTCCAACTGAAGGGGGATGGACAAGATGTTAATTCATTCACTGAACGTGTTAAAGGCAGGCCTATTCCTGGGCTGCCTCCTTTGGATCCCAAACGTGTCGTACGTTCTTCGCTTGAAAATTGGACGTGACCAAAAAATATGACCTAATTCTAGGTCCATGCAACACAATCCATTGAAATTATCAAGGATATCCCTCTCGTTTCTGGGCCGGGTTGGACGTGGAAGACTCGGTATACCGGTATCAACGAAAATAGTTGCGTATCTCTTCTCTCGGTAGTCGTATGTAAACCTAATCTCAAGCCTATCGGCTGCTTAGAGACAGGTATCGTCCTTACAGCTGAAAACAAACTTGTCGGCCCAGATGGCGAAGTTTACACTAAACTCTACGTGAGCTTCCGTTGTCTCACCCTCTAAAGATACGTTCTTCTGAGTAAATTCCAGAGTTCCTCATTCAACCTCGGTGCTAAAACTACCGGTGAAAAATTTACCAAAGTCATTGCTAGTCCACCCAACGCAAAGCCCATCCCCAAAGACCGCGCTACCACACCTGATTACACCGTCTCTGACTCCACAACCTTAGAACAAGCCATCATCTTCCGTCTGAGTGGGGACTATAACCCTTTGCATGTTGATCCTCGAATTGGTCAAGGTGCTGGATTCGGTGGTGTCATTCTCCACGGCTTATCTACGTTCGGATTCGCAGCGAGGGCAGTGATTCAAGCTGTCGGAGGGAATGATCCTACCAGCCTGAGATTCTTCGGTGTTAGATTCACGAGCCCAGTCAAACCTGGGGATAAACTTGAAACACAAATTTGGGAGGTTGGACCTGGACCTAAGGGAACGACAGAGGTAACATTTATCACGAAAAACGTGAACACCGGAAAGGTAGGTTGCTTGATGTAGTTTGGATGCATTCAAGGGCTTATCGATGTGATCAAAATGAATAGATCGCTCTTGGCGGCGGAATTGCACATGTCAGAAGGTCGTCAGCTCAGGCTAAGTTATGAGCTTTATGGGACGTGTGTTTATATGAAGTCTATGGGAGGCCTAGGAAATGCAAACCATGACGTTCAGTTGATCCCTGCGTCTTATGGGCTTGAATATTTCAGGTCAGTTCTTGTGGTGAAGTATTGTGAGACACAAACAATGCCATTAACAACTTTCGAGCGGAATGACGACTCTGATTTTCAAATTAGACTTGCTGAGTTTCACCTGAACAGATCAATATAGTTTCTTCCTTAATATCCTGCCGCGATCCATCATTGTGTCGGCCTCAAGGTAACATCCTTTCAACCATCTGCTTGCCTCTCCTTCCTTCAATTCCTGACCGTCCTCATGGAAGGCTGTCCGGGCATGTAAAAGCCGTCTGTTGTCAAATAAGACAGTATCTCCCTCTTTAAGTGTGTATCTGTAAGTGTTTGTGCAATTGTCTAGGAGATTTGAGAATTCCTTCAAAGCGAGATAAAACTCTGTCGGGGTATCAAGAGGAAGAGGAGCTTGGAAAGGCGGACTGTAATTGACATGACCAATGCGTCGACAAGAGTTGGATATAGATGAAGTGAATGAACTTGGAGGTGCGAGCTCGATTGTGGGATGTTCATAATGTAAGTGGTGTCCGTCATTGATATAATGGAACGCAACTGGTGTCTTTGTAAGAATTCCGAAATAGTCTGGGCGAGCCCGTCGAAGTTCCTCAGCGACTGCGAGTGCGTCAACAAAACATGATTGACCGCCTTGCACACGATTTCGTATGCAGTGCAGGATTTGCCACCGCGGGGGATGCTGGAAGTATCTGCACAGCACTCGAACATGAATGGCATCAGATAGATGAACTACTTACAATAGATCCATGTGAGGTCCTAAATCTAAATTCGTGTATGCAATGTTTTTGCTATCCTTTTTGTTCATGACGTCCCACAGCAATCCGTAAAATGTTGGTCTGATTTCTCCGAATATCTCTGCCAACTTTCTTATCTCACATTCTTCATTTCCTGTCTTCTCATGTGGTACACCTGTGACAAAGAGCAGACCAAATTTAACCAACTGTACGATCCCTTTCGCTAACACTCCTGGAGTTCCAAAATTCTCATAGGGGATGAACAGGTCCGATTGTCGAATTGATTCTGTATCCCAAGGTTCTTGAATCACATCTTTGTGGAACGCATTGAATTTCCCCTCATCGGAATATGTCTCCAAGAAATCGCGAGAGAATACAGAATGGTGGCCATCGGACCAGTCAATCTCGAGTTCACCTCTGTTGTTTAGTCTGATGGCAGAAGACATAGATAAGGGCTTGATATCAAGAGGGATGTCGGATGTGCGATGAAGTTTTTGTTGAGTTGATGGATTTATGCATGTAGATGATCGACAGGAATCACGAAGCCAAACGTATGGGAATTCGATATTAAGGGCACGAATCGTAACCCCCGTTTGTGTCGGTGTAATTGATGACCAGCTGCGTCGAGTACAGATAGAAGTGCCAATATGGCTGACATGTCGTCCAAGGGTTAATTGAGATGTGCGGGCAAGCATAGTATCGAGTTGGAGTAAAGCAACAGAAGATTAAGTTTCGTTATCAGTCCTAATCTTGACATTGATCTTGGGCCCAGTGTCCCTAAATATCAGTGCAGAGGATTACATTCATTTTTCAGAAAAAAGCTGGTAAGTAGTGATTTTGAGACATGTTGCACACTAGCAAGATAGCTAGACAAGATTAATTAAGTCAATTAGTAGAGAGGGTAGAAGAATAACCCAGGTTACAAAGTACTTGGGTCAATTTTCTAGTAAGAAAATAGCACCCTTTATCAGAAAGGCACGGTACATTCTACTAAGTCAGTGATACTGTATGCAGGATTTCATTAAACTAATGAACTGGTGTCAAATAAGATGATACAGCAGACATCTAGTCGTATAGTATTCTGAGCTTTTCCTGATGTGAAAAACTATCAGATTTGGTTTCAACATAATAATAGAGCATTTTGTTTCCCACACAATGATCATCGTGTCCCATTTCCCTGATATCTTTGATTTTCTGATTTTTTCGTCCTATCCTATTCAAGTAGTGTAACTTATGATCTACCATGGACTACGTGCGAGCACCATGTAACAAATTGTTGATAAAAAAGTTTTTCCTGATGTTGTTCTCACACAATGACACCTGAAAATCAGTAACGCAAACTTCATCTGTCTGTCATCTACTTTTCCCAACAGTAATATGATGTCTATACTCTTGAACATCAGTTGATCCAGAGGTCATGAAGGTCCAAGATATTGTTCTTGGAGGCAGATTTTCAAATGGAGGTTCACATGAAGGGACATGAAGGGACTCATGAAGGGACTCATGACCCAGAGGATTGGCTGCATCATGTTCCAAGTAAAAATTTGGACATTGACATGATGGTTGGTGGGTTGATGGCACACAAAATACACGGTTGACAAGATTGATATGTAGTTGACAGAACGACACCAATCTTTGCTGGGTCATTGGACGATTGATTGTCCGCCGTGTGGCATGCATTACTGAGAATTTCCGTGACCCATTTAAAACGTTTCTTTGCTGTGGTAGTAATCGCCATCGCAACTACCCAATGTCCCAAGCGCAAGTGCCAGATGTCCAATCTGTCGTTCGCCCCACTGCTGGTGCTTTGCTCATAGGTGTTTTGTTCTCTGTCTGGTGATCGTCTATTATCCTTCTCAAGCTACCTATCTCTATTAACTCTTGTGGGACAGCCTGTTTGGAGCAAACACCCTACAGACTTGGTACTACTATCAACATTATCCAAAGGATGGTACACTTCTTCAGATACTAGTACGCAAATTTGTAATTCTATGACATCCTCCTCGTCTAATATGTCCGATTGAGGTCGCGGGCGTCTGGTAGGCCTGTTGCCATATCTTTGGAGTTCTCATGGACAGTCTCTGTCAGGATTTTTGAGGTTTTGCATGCGATTTTTGAGTGTCATGCAATTTACTTCTATCTGGTTCAGAACTTCAACAACATACCTGGACTAAATATTACCCCATGGTATGAGCCTGTAATCTCGTCCATCTTGTTTCTCAAGTTATTTGTTCGCTGTCCTGTCGTTTAACAGGAGTGCCAGTGTGAGTGATAACCAGTTTCTTCTGTTATTGCATACGTGTTAATGACATTCTCGACAGATGACCCTAGCCATCACAGTAGGTCTTTAGATTCAGTGGGAAAATCATAATGGAATATTTCTGGTCTAGGCCATTCTTATCTTGATCATCCACTTATTTTTCGCATGGCGGGTGTATGTGTGTGAGTCGTTTTGCCTTGATCAGCTGACTCTCACGTCCTGAGGCTATGCCTAGTGAGCGGGCGGCAGAAATTTGTCCCTGTCATAATTGTATGTTGTCTCCTTGTCTCAGAGGCACCTTTGATATAGCTCCATCAGACTGGGTTTGCCCTGGCCCATTCAGGTAAGTAGCATGAACTCAAGATGGATGACGTTATCCTTATCGTCAGCTCTGCAGGAATGACGTGGGGTATGTTGATTTATGCTTATAATTTTACTTCTCACCTTCATCCTCCAAAGTTGTTGTTGGCCAAAGGTACGCGGTATACTCGCATTATATGTCCCGTGAACTCATTTTTGAGTGTAGCTTCGCAGCTGGACGCTACTCCAAGTTTCCTAAATCAATTAAAGTACTTTCCCAATAATTACTATGAGTTATGGCTTATTGATTTATCCTGGCAGTACACATCAACTGTGGCCCTCGTTGTCGGTGTTGCTACCGATCTCCTAGTTGCCATTTCCTTGGGTTACTTCCTCAATCGTGGCCGATCCGGCATTTTGAAGTACATCTCTCGCCCTTCCACAGGCTGCAAATCTAATCTGCCTTTAGGACAGACAAGATAATCAATAGGCTCATTTTCTGGTCTGTTAACATTGGGATCTTGACGAGGCAAGTGAAAAAGTGCCAGTTTATACACTTGGATCTCACATACTATTCCAGCCTCACAGATTTTGTTGTCGTTATGACTGTAGGTCACAAAAGTACGTGTTGTGACTCGGTGCGTTAACCCTTCCTTTAGTCGGAATTGGAGGACGACCTTGTATTCTTGGCAATCTATCAAATCATCTCAAACTGTGAGTAATTGATTACTGAGTAGTCAGGTCCACTTACCCCAAGCATTCAATCACAAGTATACGCTGCTTCAATGCTAGCTACGTGCATAAATACGTCACTCTGATCGTCACCCCTCTCTGACATTGATCCTGCAGGTTAAATTTGCGTCCGTTTACGAGGAACCACGTCCTTGATGAGCACGGTACAACCCTTGAAATCGACAGTTTTCGGGTGGCGCCTATCAGCACCACAAATGAGGTATCTTAGAGATAAAGCTGGTAGACGAAGTAAACTAACTGGTCACGTAGAACGGAACCTTCTTTGCTGAGCGCAGTATTACTACGATTAATGATTCTAACAAGGATGGCAAGGTCATTGTGAGTAAACTACATATTGTTCTGGATGATCATCATGCTGATATTGCACCAATCATAGGCCTCATTCCCCTGACCTCTACTCTGATGTCACCTGGGTGATAGAGATGCCTATAGGTGGAATTAGAAATCATTCAAGTTAGATTTGGTGGCTATGCTGTGTGTTCAAATCTTAGGGTATATACAAAGATCAAAGTAAATTGCTATATTTTCATTGTGTGAGGTAGCCTTAGCACAAATGTGTTTATATGTGACAAGAGTGATTTCTCTGAGAGAGATGTGTGCTGTGCACATTGGTTTAGGATGAATAAAAGGATTTATTTGAGTCACTGGAACCAGGGACAAAAAACAAAATAAGATAACAACACAATCAAGTAAGGAAACACCCAGTGTAACAATCCTCAGTTGAGTTAACTTAAGCACTCTAAGTCAGAGTTGACAAAGAGAACTCATCAGAGCTCCTGATATTTGATTTTTTATAATTAGTAGGATTGTGTTGCGGTATCAGATGTCAATCTGATGTCCTAGAAACCAATCCAACTCAGTCTGATATCCACAGAACTGAGGGCAAATAACTATTCTCTCACAAAAAAAAAAGTCATGCTTAGTAATCATAACAAAAATAGAAACATGTGCAAAATGATGAAGGCAAAGGATTAGAACCAAATAGAGATAAACAAAAGAATGAGGCTTGAGATGTACTTATAATATCCCTCCTTATTAAAAATGCCTTTATTCCTTTACTTTTATCCTCTTTCGAAGGCCACTAAATTTCATCATCCCTAAGCTCTTTGTCATAATGTCTGCCATTTGATTCTCTGTTACCACATATTCTCCTACTATGTCACCTACCTCTTCATAATTGCAAATATGTCTGAACCTTGTATCGATGTACTTTGTTCTGTCATTAATCTGCCCACTCTTGATTAAGTCTAGTGCTCCCTGATTATCAATCAACAGTAGTGTTCCCTGTGATCCATACATCTCCAATGATTGAAAGAATTCTCAGTGCCATAATATCTCCTTAACAGCCATTAATGCAGCAATAAACTCTGTTTCAACTGTTGATAATGCTACTGATGTCTATTTCTTCAATCTCCAGGACACAGCCCCTCCTTCAAACATCACTACAAAACCTGAAATTGATTTTCTATCAACCTGATCACCAGTCCAATCTAAATCCATGAAAACATAAAGTTCTGAATCTATTTCATCATCACTTTAATACTCAAGTCTGTACTGACTTGTCCCTCAAAGATACCTAAAGATCCACTTCACAGCCTGTATATGTCCCTTCCCAGGACAACTGACATAATAAGAAAGCACTTCAATACTGTAGGCGATATCAGGTCAAGTGCAGATCATCAAATACATCAGAGAGCCGATATATCTCTGATATTCCATAATGTCAATTTTGGCTTCATTCAGGATAGGCAGCTAAATATTGTTCTTCATAGATGTTTTGGCAGGATTATAGTTGGCCATCTTATGTCACTCAAGGATTTCCTCCATATACTGTTCCTGGCTCATTAAAATTGTTTTTTTTTTAAATCATTAATTTATTACATAGAGCATGTAAGCAGACCATGGTAGCTAAAAAGAGGGCCAAGGGACTACTACCCTGCGATACATGTTGTAAATGCACCTCTTACACTACTCAAGCACGAGACAAAAGAAGCACAGGTATCAAAGAAAAAAAGGACTAATTATAGAAAAAGAAGAGACCTAGCTTCCAACATATGTATACCAGCTGACTTTATTCTAAGACTACAAATCATGCCCCATAGCCAGTGTTCTTCATTGCATACCTGTCATGAACTGCCAATTTCCCCTAAATCAATATTTATATTTTTTTTCTTTTAATTATGTAATATGGTTGGATCAGTAAATAAAGACAAACAATCAGACATGTATAAGTAGTATACATAATCCAGTGAGGACTCTAACAAGTTCTCTTTGTTAACTCTGACTTAAAGTGGAGTTAAGCCTGAGGTCACTCACCAAAGACTAAGACTCTTATACTAGAACTCATTTCCACATCCAGATACTGATCGCCTCAATTCTTGTCAAACTTCATTTTTATTGCTTTCTTGGTGTGCAGTTGTCTCAGACCAATACCAAATTCCCTATAGCCAGGCCACAGGCTTAAGTGGACTGACTAGGAAGTTTAGACCCTAGAGATAGACAGCTAGGACCAAGCTCAGGTACTAGTTCAGACCAGACCTTATAATTGAGCAGTGCTCATTACAACTACTTGTACTTCTTTCATACTATATACTTTGTGCTACTGGTCTATTGTGATCAGTCTATGCAGAGGAATATTGCTGCATCCTTAAGAAGGCAATTAGTGTAGGGATCTCCTCCATAGAGTAATAGCCAAAGTATTATTAGGGCATTAGTCAGTAAAGCAGTAGGCACCTGGCTGGGAGAAGACTTGTGCACCCCAGCAGACATACTGTGAGCCCTAAGAAGAAAAAGACATACTCTCAGAACAATATACATCTTTTTTCTACAAATACTCAAACCCCGTTCAGAACATAATGCAATGTCTCTGGACCAATACAACAAACTCATGAGCAACATGCTCAACCAAAGGCAGGTCCTTGTCAAGTTAAGGGCAGAATTAAAAGGAATGGAAGGAAAGCTGTGTAGGAGATGTGGAAAGTTCAGGCACTCTGCCTGGAACTGTAGGTGTGGGGAAGAGCAAAAGAAGAAGATGGTGACAAGTAACAAATTTAAAATATTGGAGAACTGAGTAATGCAGTATGGTGTTAGGGAGGTGAGACAGCAGATAACAGAGAAAACAGGAGTGAAATGTTTTGCATGTGGAAAAGAGGGGCACAAGAAGTGGGAATATCCCAGCAAGAAGGAGAGGAGTGAAAGGGAGGAAGCAGCACCTCCACAGAAGGTCTGGGAGAAAGTAAAGTTGCACTCCAGTGCAAAAGGACTATCTCCAAGAGGAGCCAGGATGAGCATGGAAGGATGGACAATGTGGAGAGAAGTGGTAACCTTTGTGGAATGTCAGGGATGTGACTATAAGGGCACTAAGACTCAGGAGAACCATGGACAAGGGTTTCTGAGTAAAAGGCAACTGTTACATATGTGGTGTGAAAGTTGCAGGGAAGCAAAAGAGTGGAGGAAAAGAGAGGCACAAAGTGGAAGAACAGAAAGAGTAGTATGTAGTACATGTAACGTGAGAGACGTGGTAAAGGAAAAAGTGGAGAGAAACGAGAAAGGGGAAATTTTCTGTCTGCCCTATAGGACAGAAAAGAAAACACCGTGGCGGAATTGGAAAGAAGAGGTGGAACAGACAGTACCTAGGGTCCAGAAGGAGAGGGCTGGAATCACTGATCTGAGGAAGATGGCAGAAACTGTTAATTGAAAGGCAGTGCAGAAGAAAGGGGAAACGAGAGAAGTGAGGTGAACATTTAAGTCTTTAAGAGAAGTATGGATGAACATAGGGATAGAGAAGATGGATACACATGAGGGAAGAACAGTGAAAGCATTGTTGGATAGTGGGGTAACAGGGATGTTTATGAGCAAAATTTTGGCTTAGAAGGGAGGATATAGGTTGATCAAGCTGGATCGACCTTTACAAGTAAGAAATGTGGATGGCACCAGAAACAGTAGAGGTGCAATTATGCATGAGGTAGAAGTGAACATGTTCTACAAGGGACATGTAGAGAGAGTTAGAATGCATGTGTGCAAACTGGGGAAGACAAATGTAATCTTGGGTGTGCCATGGCTAGCGGCCCATAATCCAGAGATAGATTGAGAGAAAGGGAAGGTTAGAATGATGAGATGTCCACCACTGTGTGGAAAGAATAAAGAAAAAGAAGGAAATAAAAGAAGATAAAAAGAAAATCATCAGATGGGCAGTAGATGAGAAAGAGGATTGGGAAAGAGAAGAAGAAATAGAAGCAGATCATAGGAAGGTAGAGGAAATGGTGCCTAAGTAGTTCCATAGGTGGTTGAAGATGTTTGGGAAGGTAGAATCTGAAAGGATGCCAGTCAGAAAAGTATGGGATCATGCGATAGATCTTAACGATGATTTTAAAGCAAGTAAAGTAAGAGTGTACCCTCTCTCCAAAAACAAAAAGGAAGAGATACAGAAATTTGTTGATGAACATCTCAAGAAGGGATATATTAGACCTTCAAAATTACCTCAAACATCACTGGTATTCTTTGTAGACAAAAAGGATAGAGGAAAACACATAGTTATGGACTATCGTAGGCTTAATAAGCAAACAGTGAAGAGTAACTACCCGTTACCATTAATTACAGATCTGATAGACAGTATGGGTAATAAGAGAGTATTCACCAAGATGGACTTATAATGGGGATATAACAATGTGAGAATTAAAGAGAGAGACAAGTGGAAGGTGGCCTTCACTACCCATGTGGGGTCATACAAACCAGTAGTTATGTTTTTTAGGATGACCAATTCACCTGCTACGTTCTAAGGCATGATGAATGAAATTCTGAGAGATATAATTAATGAAGGGAAAGTGGCAGTGTTTGTGGATAATGTACTGATAGAAACAGAGACGGAGGAAGGGCATGATGAAATTGTGGAGGAAGTGCTAAAAATATCATAAACCACCAAATTCCTCTAAGTCAATATTTATATTTCTTTTCTTTTAATTATGTAATAATGTTGGATCAGTAGACAAGGACAAATAGTCAAATGTGTATAAGTAGTGTATGAAATCTAGCAAGGACTCTAACAAGTTTTCTTTGTCTACTTTGACATAGAGTGAGATTTGGGTTAGGGTTATTGCGACCACAACTTGAGTTTTTACAAAAAAGGTTGGAGGACAACAACCTGTATGTGAAACCAGAGAAATATGTTTGAAAGGTACAGAAGGTGAATTTCCTGGGAGTAGTAATGGGTTAGAAAAGGATTGAAATGGAGGAAGATAAAGTAGCAGGAGTGTTGAACTGACCAACACCTAAAATGGTCAGAGATGTTAGAAAGTTCTTGGGCCTTGCAAATTATTACAGGCAATTTGTAAAAGACTTTGCCAAGCTAGCTCAGTCATTAAATAATCTAACAAGAAAGGTGTAATGAAATGACAGGTGAGCTGGGGCATCCGCCACAGCGGATTATTTTATTTCATTTTCATTTTCATTTATTATGTAATAGTTTGAAGTGCACGGGACACTATGACTCAAAAGGAGTCTGTAGGATAATTCAAGTAGACAAATACTAGTAAATACCAATTCGCATATAAGTAGCTAGACCAATTAATGAGGACTCTAACGAGTTCTCTTTGTCAACTCTAATAAAGAGTGTGCGCTTAAGTTAACCCTAGCTTGAGTTTACTATACTAGAACTTGTTTTTACTTCTAGAACACCAATTGCCTCGATCCTTGTTCAACTCTATTCTCATTACTCTCTCGGTGTGTGATCAACTCAGATCACTCCCAACCTCCCTATAACCAGGCCACAGGCTTAAGTGGACTGACCAGGAAGTTTAGACCCTGGAGGTGGACTGTGGGCACTATACCTGAGTGCACACATAGACCAGACCTGACGACAGATGGTGCTTAGTAGATTACTTGTAAACTTTTCACCTTATCAGCCTTGTGCTGCTAGTTCATTGTGACTAGTACATGCAGAGGAACATCGTTGCACCCTTAAGAAGACGATTAGAGTAGGGATCTTCCCTGAGAAGTGATAGTGTAACCCTAGTATTAGGGCAGTAGTCAGTAAGGCAGTAGGCATCTGGCTGGGTGAAGATTTGCACTCCAGCAGACATAAGTAGTTAGTAGTCGAAGCCAAAGAAAAAGGGTTAGTCAACCAGCAAAACACAAATACATTTTCATCTTCTTTTCATAACAACAATTCGCCCTTCTAAGTACAACACACAATGTCCTTAGAAGTGTACAACAACATCCTGAGCAAGATGCTCAACACCTAGTGAGCACTCGCCAAAATGAGATCAGAATTAGAAGAAAGAGAGGGAAGAAAGTGTTGGGGATGTAAGCGATTCGGCCACCTGGCCAAGAACTGTAGGATCAAAGGAGAAAGGATGGAAGAAAGGAAGAAGAAATCAATGAATAGATTTGAGGCCCTGGCAAGCAGAGTAATGCAATGTGGTGTAAAAGAAGTAAGAAGACAAGAAGTGGTGAGAGAAGTGGTGAAGTGTTTTGGGTATGGAAGAGAGGGACACAAGAAGTGGGAATGTCCCAAGAAGAATGAAAGGAGC
>Ga0153955_100309_pt1 | contig 29113 bp, 37 predicted proteins | sample TSFL039MetaG_FD_104744 | JGI IMG/M metagenome (GOLD analysis project Ga0153955, IMG submission 104744) | Attine ant fungus gardens microbial communities from Florida, USA - TSFL039 MetaG | ecosystem: Host-associated > Fungi > Mycelium > Unclassified | place: USA: Florida, Wekiwa Springs...
AGAACATGTGATGCTCTGTCCAGGTGCACAGACCATCATTTCCTGTATATAAGGCTTCATAGTCTGAGGATTAGACCTCAGACTTAACAACATCTTTTGTTGCTTATTCTACCTTGCTTGAGAGTCCAAAATTCTTCAATCACAAACTCAGTAAGTGACCTTTTGTGATACATTCATCATAGCCTGGATGTAGTAATCCTTAGTTGGGGTAACCTTAGATTACACTCTAAGTCAGAGTTGACAAAGAGAACTCGTTAGAGTCCTCGCTAATTGATTTAGCTACTTATACACAAATTGGTATTTACTCGTATTTGTCTACTCAAATTATCCCGCGGATTCCTTTTGAGTCATAGTGTCCCGCGCACTGCAAACTATTACATAATAAAAGAAAATGGAAAAGAAATAAAATAATCCGCCACCGCGGATTCCCCAGCTCGCTTGCCGTTTTATTACACTGGAAGGTGGCTGGTGAATTTGTGAGTCCGAAGTACATTACTATGGGCTCAAACAATCCTATGTGCATGGTGAACGCCACCTTCCATTCATCCCCCTCCTTGATTCAAACGTTGTTATAACCCCATTGTAGGTTCATTTTTGTGAACACCTTCTTGGTCCCCATGCTATCTATTAGTTCTGATATCAGGGGTAAAGAGTAGCTGTTCTTGATTGTCCCTTTGTTCACGTAGCGGTAGTCTTGTACCATCCTCCTCTTTCCATCCTTTTTAGGTACGAATAGTACTGGCGATGTTTGTGGGGACTTTGAAGGTCTAATATAGCCCTTCTTTAGTTGGCTTTCCATGAACGCCTGTACTTCTTTCTTTTCTGTTCTGGATAGAGGGTAGATTCGTCCCTTTCTTGGTACAAAGTCTTCTCTGAGGTCAATGGTATAGTCCCAAGGTTTCCTTGTCAGCATTCTTTCAGATTCAGCTTTCCCAAACACCTTCTTCCACTTGTGGAAGTGTCTGGGTACTAACTCCTCTACCTTTTTGTGATCCTCCTTGATTTCCTCCCTCCTTTTTCTTTCTTCCATGGTCCATCTCAGATCCCTTTTGTCCTCCTCCATTACCTGCTTCCTTTTTACTATCTTCTTCTTGGGTGTTTGACCACACAGAGGTGGGCACCTGGTCATCCTCACTTCTCCTGTTTCCCAATTTATTTCTGGATTGTATGCCACGAGCCATGGCATCCCCAGGATTACTTCTGTCTTCCCCAGTTCACATACATCCATCTTTACTCGTTCTATGTGTCCTCTGTAGTACAGGTTCACTTCTGCTTCGTGGGTTATCGACCCTCCCTTATTGTCGCTCCCATCTACGTTCCTCACTTTTATTGGCTTATTCAATTTTTCTAGCTTGAAGCCTTGTCTTTCTGCTAGCCTTTTGCTCATGAATAGGCCTGTTGCCCTACTGTCTAGCAATGCTTTCACTGACACCCCCTCATGGGTATCTACTTTTTCTAGTCTGATATTGAGCCAGACCTCTCTTAACGGTTTGAGTGTCCATCTCACTTCCCTCTTAGTGCAACAATCAGAGTTCATTTTATTCTGTCCGTACAATACACTGTATTTATTATGGGAGACCGGCCGAGGGCTTATTGGTCTCCCTGATCTTTTGACGCCTCCTATGTCCCTCCTTCAATTTCTGCAGTGCTGGGCCATATGCCCAAACATCCCACAGTTGAAGCACCTTTGATCTCCTCCCCAGCTTCTATCCACCTCCATTACATTGGGGTCCTGAACCCCTTGTCCTTCCCTCCTCCTCAAATCTCCACCAAGTCCTCCCCTTGGTCCTCCATAGAAACCCCCTTAGTTCCCATTGTTCCAAGAGGGTCTAAACCCTTTGGATGGCTGCACTTCTGGTGGCCTTACTACCCACGCCGCTCCCTTGTTCCCCAGTACTTTCTCCTCTGCCTTACTCTGCCTCAAGTTTCTGTCTAATCTTATTGACCTCTCCCACCATTCCTCAATTGTTACTGGAGGCGATTCTGCCTCTGCCAACCTCCTCCTAATGTTTCCATTTAGTCCTCTTTTGAATTCTTCTATGAGAGGTCGTCCCTTATAGCCACTTCCTCTCAATGTCTTTTTGAAGATTTGGACATATTCATCACATGTCTGGCCTCCCTGCTCCAGCATTCTTAACTTGTCCACCTTTCTTGATTCCTCATCAAACTCTCTGAACTCTTCCCTCATTTTTGTGAACAACTCTTCCACCGTTTTCACCGCCGATATTCCCTGTCTCCTTTCCTCTAGCACATTTTCCTTCCACACTTCTGCTACCCCTCCTTGTACATAGGTCAACACCCACAATATCTTTTCTTCCTTCCCGGTTCCTTTCATCCTCATACTAATGTATAGGCGGCAGGCATTAATGAATCCTACCACCTTTTCCCTTTCTCCATCAAACAAGGGAGGCTTGGCGGTCTCTCCCTGCATTTTCCCTCTTGATAGAAGCTGTTCGATGGCCATGGTGTGTTGGGCCAGGTACTGGAGTATCTGGTCCATAGTCAGGGTGGCCTCTCCCTGTGGTTGTTGTTGTGGTTGTTGAGGTTATTGGCCCTGGGATGGTTGGTGGTGAGACATGTCGTCGTCCCAAACATCTTCTTCTTCTGTTGTTGTTTCCTTGTACGAAGAGTGGTTGTCTTCTTCTGAACTAATTTTTTATGCCTACTGGGGAGCACGTCTTCTCCCAGCTAGGCTCCTACTTCCTTACTGACTACTGCCCTAGTAATAGGGTTAAACTATTGCCGCAAAGATGCGAACCCCTAAACTAGACAGCTTCTTAAGGAAAGACTGTCACTCCTCTGCATGTAGGAACCACAATGAGCTCCCAGCACAAGGTTTATAATATGACGAAGAAACAAGTATGCTATCCAGCCCACTCAATTCAGAGGTCAGGTCTCGAGTGCAACACCTGAGCTTGGTGCTGTGTCTTTACCATTAGTCCCTAACTGACTAACAAGTCCCCTGTAAGCCTAGGGCCCGGCTGTGGTTGTGATTGCTGGTCGCGATGACCAGTATACCGAGGGCAATGTAGAGTGAGAGAAAGATGTGCAAGGTTTGTGATGAACAGTGCAGAGAGTAAGGTATCGAGTTCTAATATAATGGCAAGCTTGATCGAGACAACGAACTTATCACACTCAACGTTTAAGAGAGAATAAAGAGAACTCAATAAAGTTCCTCTGTGGATTTGGCTACCTACTTATACACAAATATTATTTGTCTATGTGTACGCTTAGTAACTACTGATCTTTCCAGAAGATTCTATCATGTGACCTATCATGTGATCCCATCTTATCTTATTTTGTCTCTCTTTCTTATAATTAGAATCCCTCATCTAACCTATCCAAGAATAGCTCTTGTTCTTCCCATCCCTCTAACCTTACTATTTTTGGTTCAGGCGGGCGATTTATGACAAGTGATGTTATGAACTGCTCAATTCCTCTAAGTCATTATTTATTTTTCTTTTCATTTAATTATGTAATAACATTGGATCAGTAAACATGTACAAATAATTGAACTTGTATAAGTAGCACATACAATCTAGCAAGGACTCTAACAAGTTCTCTTTGTCAAACTCTGATAAAAAGTGGACTTAGGTTAAGGTTACTCAACTGCAACTTAAGTTCTTACAAAGTCAGAGTTAACAAAGAGAACTCATTAGAGCTCCTGTTATTTGATGTATACTACTTATATATAATTGATTATTTGTTTTTATTTATTAATGTAAAATTTCTTTTTTAAAAATTTGTGTACAATGTTAAAACAAAAAAAAAGTAGAAATATTTAATTAATTATCTTTATTTTTATAGTTTTTATAATTTCCAGCTGTTTTTTTATTTATTGATGTGAAATGTATTACTAATTAAAAGAAAAATATATATAAATATTGACTTAGAGAGAAAAGACAATTCATGACACTTCTGTCCTAGTAGTACAAAATAATATATTAGAATGTAGAGGTATCTATATAATATAACTACAGGCAAAAATTAGCCAGAGCTATGTATATATATATTCTTTTTCATCTCATTGCTCCCTCAGCCACTCATAATATACTGTGATGTCTAAGGTGGGATTCTATTATACCATTGATAGACATTTCTGTCACAGTTGTGCTATGGACCAGTAGTCATATACTGTATGGTTTATCATTCTACCAAAAGGGCAATGTTAGCAAGGCTACTTGCTAACGAGGGTCCAGCTATTTATACAGTTCATTGAACAAGTATTTTGTCATACTTCCATAGTACTATTTAGTAGTCACTTTTTTGTGACAATTTCACTTACCATAGCCTCATAGTTAATATCTTATATTAGGTTCAGCTACTCACAATATACTGTAACATCTGAGTTAACATCTTAGATATTGTAGTTACTCTTAAAATAGATTAGCTTATAACCATATGTAGATAAATAGCTAGTCAATTCATAGAGGGACTTTATTGAATTCTCCTTGTCTTAATTTCTATAACCCTAGAGAGGGATCAGGGACTGCCCTGCTAATCCTAACAGAGTAGCAGGGATCTAAAGTAATAAACAACACTCAGAATCATGAAATGAGACTAACTATATATTAAGAATTACCTAGAGTGATAAACAACACTATAGGTATACTGAGTAACAAATCCTAGTCCATAATTGTAGTGAACCGAGGTTGGAGTTAACTTAGGCACATACTCTATATCAAAGTTGACAAAGAGAACTCGTTAGAGTCCTCGCTAGATTTTGTACACTACTTATACATGTTTGATTGTTTGTCCATATTTACTGATTCAACAATATTATATAATTAAAAGAAAAGAAAAGGAAAAGAAAAATAAATATTGACTTAGGGGAATTCGGTGGTTCATGACAATAATATAAATCATTCTTACCTCAGAATTGTAAAAAAGTCAACTACAAAAATAGATTATGTAATGTGTGAGGTGGAAAAATGAACTATGGCATAGCCACAACAATGGGTCATCAAATAGGTACCAGTAGAGAACCTCTGTGCATACTTCACTTGCTTTATTTGTTCTTATGTGTGTTTGTATGCAATGTTCATGAATCTTAATGTTTCCACTATTCTCATTTTGGCTTCAATCCTGGGTGAGTTACAGATCTGCTCATGGGACTCTCATCTTGACTGCTTGATATCTTATTTGTGTAGCTTTTTCTTTCTCTTGTTGGCTGTCTGTTCTGCACTTCTGTCTTATCTAGCATCTTTTATTAACCAACCAACGCTCCACACTCCCTCGAAACCAATATAATAATGTCGGAGCCTCGCGACCTATCCTTGAAGTCGATTGAGGAGGAAAGAAGTCTAGTTTCTCAAATTCAAATATTTCTTGAGGCCTCAGACGAGGTCGAAATGGACATAGAGACTGTAGACGACTTGATGCAAGCCCTTTCACAGGCGCAGGTATCAGAAGGTACTACGAACAGAGCGTCAAGTGATCAACAAAATGACCCTGAACCTAGTTCACAGGGTAAAAATCCGAACCTCCATATTTGTATATTCACTTACGCGCGCACCGGGCCAGCATGGACAGTGCAAGGAGTGAAGGCGATGCTCCGTCATCTGAAAGAACGCGGTTAGTACTCGTTTGGAGGCACTTATTTTAATTATTTAAGTTATGCCAGGCTCGTCTTCCTTCATCAAGGAGTATGTCCAAGAAAAACACATCGCTATCCCTCGCCTTCTGGAAGCACTAGGTGTTGATTTAGTAGGTTCCCATATCTAATTTTCTGTCCTCCTTTTGAACAAGAGTGTGATAGTGTCCTGAGCTGCGAACTTTACGGCCACAAACCCTCCTTTATTTTTTGAAAGTGGTTATGTTACAACAGTAAGCAGATTGCTGATCGTACTGATTCTCAAAATTTACGTTTTGGCGAGGCTTCGGATGCGTGACAAACTCCAACAATACAATACGATCACAGATGCCTTGAAATTAATACAGAAATCCGAACGCATCATGATCCTTACTGGTGCAGGTATCAGTCAGTTGACATCATTGCTCTCCCGTTGTCACTGTCTGACTATCATTTTAGGTGTTTCCTGTGGAATTCCGGATTTCCGCTCTCGAGAAGGCTTATATGCCTCAATTAAAGCGTGTGGTGACTTTGATCTCGATGATCCTCAGCAAATGTGCGAGTCCTACTCATGTTGTCGTTGAAGTCTCATACTGGTTATCTGAATAGGTTTGACATCCAGTTTTTCCGAGAAAACCCTTCTGGTAAGGCTTGCTCACTGCACCAAAGATCTGATCTGACTTTCATTTTCAGTATTTTAGTATGTGATATGAAGTTTTCTTCTCCTATATCTGATTAGCTTCTTTCTCCTAGCTCTTTTGCTCGGTAAGCTTTTATCGACCATCTTTGTATGGCATCCCGAACCTCCCGAAAGTCAGATATACCCCTCCAACTTTACACCTTCTATCTGTCATCGATTCATCAGATGTATGGAGATGAGAGGAAAGGTAATTGGGTTGATCCTTGAGACGAAAGGCCACTGATCTCGTTTCCAGCTTCTCCGTGTAAGGTACCGTGTAATCGAAATCTCGTTGACTGCTAACTTGACGCCGTAGAATTACACCCAGAATATAGATACCCTTGAAACTCGTGCAGGAGTTCAACGTGTGTTACAGTGCCATGGATCTTTTGCAAGCGCCACATGTATTCAATGCGGCAGAAAGGTACATGGTAGTGAGATAGAATTGGAAATCATGGCATGCAAAGTGCCCATATGTCATGTGTGTAATCCTGAAGCTAGGCCTAAGAAGCGCAAACAAACTCGGAAACAAGCCAAAGGCCAATGGGACAGTGACGCCGAAGATGAAAGCGATGCCCCTGACTACCCTGCTGGAATTATGAAGGTTTTTCTTGCATCGCAATCGCCATTTAGCTCCTGATCATTCATCAGCCCGACATAACTTTTTTCGGCGAAAAACTTGACGATCAATTTGATCGCGCGCTTGCAAAGGATCGAGATATAGTTGATCTTCTCATAATCATTGGGACATCGCTTGAGGTGTCGCCTGTTGCCGAGATCTTGAGTAAGTGCAGTTTAATGTTAAGTTATTTGTTCTTAGCTCATCGTCCCAGATCATCTTCCTCATTCGATACCACAGGTGGGCATCCAACAATTTGGCATAGGCGTGCTCATGCCTGGTGGTACAGATACTCATAAATAAAACGCCTATTCGACATATCAACCCCGACGTACGTTCGGGCAAAATGACGTGACTTGGTACATCTGATCGACCTTGTGTAGATAATACTTTTGGGAAATGCCGATGATATAGTTCTGCATCTCTCAAAAGAATTAGGTTGGGACCTTACTGCTCTGGCTTCTGAACCAGTTTCATCTGTCAGTGTGAAGAAGCGTACATACACCTCCACTCTGAGACTAGATTCAACTCAACCGGTTCAAGTAGGAAGCAGGTGAGACGACCGATGTTCTACTTCTATGTTATCCCATTGAGGCCTGTCTCTATTGCTAGTCACGTTTGGTTATTCCATGGCGCAGAAGGTGGGCCATGGCTGGAGAAACTTCGAGACGAGCAAGCCCAGCGATTCGCTCTCACCGAAAATACTAACGACAGCCTCAAAGAGATTATTTCCAATAATTTACACGACCCCACCCTCCGAGAAGCCAAAAAGAAAAAGTTGAGATGACTTAAGGGGAGTGTTAATTTGTTTTGCTGTGTAGCGCATCTGTAATCTCTTCGTGACAATACATGTCGACGTTTCAGACACGCTGGCACCGTCAGATTTTACAGATGATCAGATCTGGGAGACAGAATTCCAAGCATCAGACATTTCAAAACAATGCCCTACAATACCCTTTCTTTACCCACTACCATCCAAGCTTCAGAACTTGCTCTCAATCTTATTGACAGTACAGATATAGGAGTTTGTGCTGATAGATCCCTTGATCTAATTTATTTTTTCTTGCATCGTCCAGTCTGCACAAGCCAGATCCAGAAAATATTTGATTGCTAATATGTGTATTCACAGTTTGCTTGATGATTAAGGATATTCATACCAACGGTCATCGCATCGCAGTAATTTCTGACCTGCCCGAGACATTATAATTTGTAAAAAAAAGTGCCAGGGATATCCTCACGATTCCGAGCTGGTTGAAAACGTCCTCGTTCACACTGTTTTTCGCTGCGCGTTTCTGTCGATTAGTTAGCAGCCGCTTATAGGGACCAAGATACTCTTCCCCCACTCCTTGATCCACTGCTGTCGTGATCTCGTTCAACCTCTTAAGTAGAAGAACAACATCAGATTTATCGAAAAGGTGTTGTCTTCCTGCAAATGATAGAGTGGACATGGTCAATGGCCTGACGAGATGTAGTCGGGTATGCCGAAAGACGCACCGGATCTAATCAAAGGAATTGAATCCGTCAAAATGATAGCATGCCATGAACGCGGAGCTAGTCCTCCGCTCAGGATAGATACAATAGATTTTGCAGCTGCTGCATAATCCATGCGTGCAAGATGTCGATGTAGTTCAGCATACACAGTGACAAACGCGAAACGATGCTTGAAATTACAAAGCAGTCCTTCGAAGTCTAGTCCATCCAGCATGCCTGATATCTCTGATTCATGGCGAATGAGGTGTACAGGTCCTATTTAGTGTTCAAATAGAAGTTCACGGAAGAACATAGTGTGGATGATCATACCTGAAGTGATATAGTCCTCGAGAATACAGTCGACAATACGATCCAGTCCCACCCAGTCTTGCCCTGAAATCAGGTAGGCGATCGCCATACTGAAATCGTTTCTCAAAATAAATGTCTTCGCAGCAATCTATATCAAGGAATCAGTAAGGTATGTAGCTGGAAAACGGTTCCTACGTGCACGACAGATCGTTCTCCGCAAATCTTCTCGCTCGTGTTCCCTACAAATCTCATTTAAATCTTCTAAAACAGCGACTTCTTCAGGACCGGTAGTTGACGCGGATTCATCACCATCGTTCGCCGTATCTGATCTGAACCGTAGAGGGATGCGGACAAGCATCTCATCAGCTTGACATTTTCCAGTTTCGTCACATGAGTACATGTATCCTGCCATGATCCGCCATAGACTTGAGTCTGAACGTAGGGATTTAGCGTAAGAAAGTACATAATGATCTCTCAGACAAAGACCGGATCTTTGATAGGTTGAATGAGAAATTAGCAATAAGAGGGAGAGAAAGAAGCTCACTCTTTGACGACTTCATTATCAATCAATTGCAGTGGAACCATGAGATCGATCAGATGGGCGGATAACCAAGGATCAAGTGTATGTGCACATTGCAGTGCTTTCTTCAAGTTTCCAGAAATCAGCGCGATGTATAAGGACTCTTCAAGGTTGTTTGAGTCAGAAGGCATAGCATGTAGAATTTGTGCCAAGACGCCACTGTCGAAATGATGGTCAGTAATACGCACTCTATTTCCAAGGTCTCAAAGCTCACACTAAGCTTTGTCTCCTCGTCCTCCCATCTATGAACATTCCCCATGCAGCAACACCCTCTTTCCAATCACCTGAAAGCTCCGCTTTGATGATTCGTTTCAACACTGAAGATTCACCCTCCAGCAAGCTGACAATATCACTCAATTTCTCCCACCAATCTTCTCTACCTTTTGAGCCGAGATGAACAGTTCTTTCCCTTTCAGGTATTTTATCCATCTCTACACGAAGTGCTTTGACTTGATACTGCCATTGGTGGGCAGAAAATGCAAACTCTCTCTCAGAGGTAAAGTTCCGGAGATGAGGTTGATTCATCACAAGCGGCTGCAAGAGTTTGACCATGTCTCGAAGCCCAAGAGATGGGTGACGCGAAAGAACTTGCAAGAAACAGGATGATGACCCTGTAAGGCCGCGGAGAATACATCTGTGAATGGAATACCCGACTCCATGAACAGCAACGAACACAGTGAATGATGATACTCACTTTGTCAAATACGGCCAAAATACCTCATTCTCCCAGGGCCTCTCAAGTTGATTTAACATATCTCCTTGCTCTGTCGGTGGCTCGACAAAATACATATTCATCCAATCAACCAGCTCCTCAGCAATTGGCACATCCTCATATCCTGGCTCAGGCACGTAAAGCATAACGAACAGCCAAAAGACCGAGGAGAGCATTCGATAGTGTTCCAATTGAGGGTTTGATGGTTTTGAACGGTTGATACATGACTACATAAGACGCATATCAAGAATTGCTCCACAAAGAGATGAACATGGCATACACAGTCGCGTAACCAGCGTTCTTGAGCGAGTCTCGCGTAGTCAAGTCCCAGTTTCCTCAGTATTTTAGGACCATCTGGTGTCTGGAGCCTATGTCAAATTCTGAGCTCGACTCCATGTTTCGAGTTCAGTTGGCCTACCATCCTTCATGTTCATTTTGAACATTCCCCATCCTATTTTGATGTTCCGAGAATGTAAGAAAGATATCTGTTAAAAACTAGGCCTTCTCGGACACTTGATATTGACCGGAAACTATAGGTACGCACTGATCGCCTTTCCATGGAAGATATAGCTTGTTCAGCCTCGGAGGAATCTTTTTCTGCACCAGATTTCTATTGTTTATATTGAGTCAGTGTGTCATTTCAAAGACTTTAAACACAAACTATTTCTCACAGATGTGGCTAAGGAGGCATCCGAGGGTGATACAGCACTTGATGTTGCCTGACCCTGCTCAACAGGTTTCTCGACTCGATCAATATCCGTTAGAGAAGAGCGAAGATTGATACGTTGCTGAGTAGTCATAATGTCAGTAAGAACGAAAACAAGGTGATATTTCACGCGATCGTTCCCTTTCACGAGAACGGAACAATAGACTTTAAGGTCATGTGATTATATCTTTTTTTGGATTCAAGATTTCTATTCCATAACAAGCAAGGCAAGCTAGTGCTAAGACACGGAGGGTCTAAACAGGGCTCGGCATTCGGGGCGTATCTACAAGAGGCATAAGGCCAGAGGAGGAGGGGTGTGGGCGAAGTGATGTGATGTGATTATATCAACAAAGTGGCCGGCTCACTCATCAATTCTCGGATATAAGCCTATTTACAAGACAAACATACAAGATCACAAATCACCTTTCCATCATATCAAATCCATTTATTGAGCGTCATAGACGTCATTTGCGGTGACTCCACCCTGTCCTTTCGTGATCTTTGACTGAGCCCACCTTTACAAAAAGTATCAGAAATACGAAAACCTGAAGGAGTTGAAAGCATACTTCTTAATCCTAATGGACTCAATGGCGATGAATCCGGTAGTATCAGTAGGTTCGAACCCACCCAACTCATCCATAGAAGATTGGGCTGCATCGTAAAGACCCTGTGACCAGTCAGAGTTAAGTACAACCGATCAGTCCCGAGAATGCAGACCTCATCACTCTCACGACCTTCAACAACGACATTACCCTTGTAGAGCTTCAGTCTGACGATACCATTCACAGTTCGTTGGCTTGAGGGGATGGAGCTGGTGATAAATTCACGTTCGGGTGAGAAGAAATGTCCGTTGTAGAGAATTCGGCTGAAGGCAATAGTAGTGAATTGATCACGAAGCGCACGAACATTACGGTCAAGGGTAAGACCCTCGAGATCCATATGAGAGATACGTAATATAGTTGCTGCAGGAGACTCATAGCATCCACGGGATTTCACACCGATGAATCTGTTCTCTACAATATCAATACGTCCAATACCGTGTTTCCTAGCGAGAGCGTTCAACGCATTGAAAATATCGACAGCGTCGGTATATTCCTTTCCGGACTGAGAAACCAGAACCTTGACAGGTAAACCGCATTTGAATTCAATAGAAATACGCTCGGGCTCCGATGGTGCATTCTCAGGAGAGGTAGTCAATTTCCACATATCATCCGGAGGGGTGACATTAGGATCTTCAAGTATACCAGCTTCATAGGAGATGTGAAACAAATTCTCATCTGTTGACCAAGGCTTTGCAGCTGTTTGCTGTACAGGAATGTTCTTCTCGGCTGCAAATTGGAGCAGGGCCTGACGGCCGGCGAAACGATTATAGAACCCTAAAGATTCCGTCAAGTAAGCTCAACATCTGACGAGGGCTCAAGATACCAGGAATTCGCCAAGGTGCGATAACTTTGATATCAGGCTTGAGTCCATAGAAAGCCAGTTCAAATCGCACTTGGTCGTTGCCTTTGCCAGTGCAGCCATGAGAAACAAAACTAATAATGAAATATCAACTTTCCATAAAAACGGAATGATGTCAAAATACAAAAGAATCTCCAGAGATTACTCACTCGCAACCTTCCTTCTCGGCAACCTCAATCATTCCACGCGCAATCACGGGGCGCGCAAGCGATGTACCAAGAAGATAGACATTCTAAAACATATCTCAGTCACGACAACAACCGAAGGATACGATCGCACTTCATAAATACAGTTGGTTTGTACAGCAGGATAAATGAGCTCAGTCACAAATTCGCGCTTAAGGTCCTGCAGTGGAGATTGGCATGAGTATGGCATTTGTATCTACAGATAAGTACGGAATGACTCACAGCTAAGAAGAACTTCTTGGCTCCGACCTTCAGGGCTTTGACTTCAGCGGCTTTGAAATCCTCTTCCTGACCAACATCAGCCATGAAGGCATAGACCTCATAGCCTTGTTCTAAAAGCCAGGCCAGGATACATGACGTATCTAAAAGCAGGTCAAATGAGTATACTATCAGTAGAGAGAAAAGCTACTAACCAAGACCTCCAGAGTAAGCCAAGAGGACACGCCCACGGTGTTCAGACATTGTTTTTGGCTGATAGGAAGGGGAAATCAAAGTGAAGGAGTCAAGTAAAAAAGAGGAAATTTATACTATACACGCATCTGATGCTTCGATCGATCTTTGTTCCGCGTCTATCTTTAATCTGATTGGTCGAATACATGCCCTTAGAGGCTGCTTCAACTGTGAGTAAGTCATTGTGGGATCACCAAGAAATTTTGAAGCATTTCGAAGATTTGCGGATCTTACATCGCAAGGATCAGACCTGGAAGGGCCAATGTTCAACGTGTGCTGCTGAATACACCTGACCTTGAGAAGCACTGGATCCGAGATACTGAACAAATGAAGTATTGTCGAGAGGTGGAAATGTATATTTTAGGAGGACGAAAGATAAATGCCAAGGATTGGTTTTTATCACGAGCTCTCTTGTCCATGGTCAAGTAACTCATCGCCGGTTCTTGAATACATAGATATCAACTATATCTCTGTCTCTCACAGTTGCTTCGTTGTGTATGCTTACAGCAATGAAGTTATATCATTACAGACGACAAATACTTTGTACGTGCGTATTGTGGTGAAACCAGCTCTCTAGTGACCGACACCAATCGCAACGAGGAGCGAAAATGGCTTTGCAGTACAGTGCGATCCATTATAGACCAATGATTGACGAGGATATCATCACTGTCAGAATCATTCCGGCAAGTGCTCACCGCCATAATCGCGTGCGCGCACAAAAACACTAACGATCACTGTTTGAAAGCCTACTACTTATTCCACTACATCGAACCAATACCAGTGTGCGTAGGGTATACATATACTTATAGATATCAAGAACAGAAGAGACGAGGGAAAATAAATACACTAAAATTACAACACCATACGTTGGTATAGTATACCTCTGCCGGTACCATCCACCAAGTATATGAAACATGTACTATCGACTAGAGAAATAGCCACAACACGAAAGAGCGAAAGGAGTGAAAAATTGCTCATAGACACCAAAAAAGTAGGTGCATCCATCTGCTCATCACTGAAAACAAGACATGGAACTAAAATAAAAGATTTTTCCATCCAATGCAAAACAAGTGATGTCCAATGTCCTCCAGAGGAGACGTCACACCAGGAAAAGGAAAGGCATAAAGCCAAGTAGCTTGTGCTTCCTGAACTGCAGCCCGGGGAGGGAGGCATGCCAAGAATGACAAGAAAAAGAGTGTCAGAAGCACAGTACCAATCGTGCTGCCAAATCAAAAGCGGAGTGGAAGGGATGAATGAGTGATCCCAAGAAAGTCGACAGAAGGATGACAAGGAGGGGGGGATTAGACTGGACAACACATAGTGGAAAGGCTGGGCCGTGAATGCCAAATTGCAACTCACTACCCCCTGTCTCATGCAAGACGAAGATAGTTCGAGATCAAGAACCTTCCGTTTCATCAACAAAAATATCCACATAATGGTTTAGTATTGTCTCAATCGCCTAACAAAAAATATGGTAAGTTATCCAGGTGACTTTACAATCAAATCATGGAAAACCAACCAAATTCTGATGATGTGTATCTGGCATTGGGGAAGTAGTGGCCCCAGGTGCAGAGGGCATGGGTTGACCAAATAATGTAGGCCCTAATACAATTGCGAGATTTTGCATTGACATCTGGTTTTCCAACGCGTGTAGATTGATTCTATGGATGGCGAAAGGTCAGTGACGTCGATCATAGTAATAGTGAGGGCTACTATACCGATGTAGGTGACCCAAGAAATACTTTAACGTCGAATAATTTGGATCCGGTAAATCATTCACGCGTTCATGTAGCCGTATCTGTCTCAGCCTTTCATTTTCAATTTCTGAACAAGAAACTCTCAGTTTTGAAAAATGGAAAAACGAGGGACAAGGACAAACTAGCAGCCTCAATGAACCCCTGGTGTAACCCATATGTCAAAAGCGGCTCTGGCAGCTCTCTCAGCCACATTTTCATCACGCTCGTCACATTACTGATCTCATTTTCACTTGCCCACTCTTGTCCGTCCAAATCTACCGAGTCCAGATCTGTTCATTCAGAACACTAATCAGGAAGTGACAGCCGATTCCCGATGCAGACGAACCTTTATCCAAATGAGCTCTCAAAGCATGGATCTTCCTCATCGTCCCACTGACCCTATACACCCCTTGATTACTTATTCCATGTCTCTCTATCGCCTCACAGCATTTCACCATTATAGGTGGTACTTCTGCATTATCTCTAACCATTTGTTCAGCTAAATCAACACCGAACGTTGGTCGACCTTTATCTGGAGGTGGTGTTACTCCATTGATACCGGGTTGAAATGTTTGATTTGGTTGTTGGGAGGCAGAAGCGGTGTTGGTAGGGTTGTTGGTAGAATTGACATTGAGAGGAGCGTTTAGGTTGATTGGTACAATACCGGTATTGGTTGATGTGCTGGTCGTTGTAGCGCTAAGAGGTGTGCTGCCGGGTACGATGGAACTTGGAGGAGAACGATAAACTTCGGGGTAGTGCAATGGTAGTGGTGGAAGCTATGACACCCTAAGTTACTCTGCCCTCGAATTAGGCAGTAATGAGAACGTACGAATCCCTCTTCGGGTGGGCCCTCTCTTCTTGGTCCTTTCGGGGCAGCAGTTCCGCGCGCATATACATAGTTCTGCATATATGTCTTAAAATCAGACCGATTATCGATCGTCTCTATCGTCGCTTTCAATCCCAATCCTAAACGAAACACATCAACGCTTGGGTATGCGTGCTGGGACACGACGTACCATCACCATCCGGGGGAATCAAGATCTGACCATCACTAAGCACAATGCTCTCATACAGAAACGCATATCTCGTAAGATGGTATTGTGTTCCCAGATCAACCTCATCTGCACATTCTTTTAACGCCTGTATAACATCATAAAAGAAAGGACAATGACACACACAGTCAAAACTCACACGCAATATTCTAGGTAACTGGAAATTGAAATATTCCTGTCGCATAGCTTGTGTATCAAATACAGCTTTCCTGTACTGATCTGACGCGGTAGAGACTCGAGCTCGGATATCATCCTCTTGTCGTTGAATCTAATGGAAACAAAGGTTTGTTGGATGTCAGGTTTTTTTTCTCATCTGCCGGTTGCTATGTGACTCACATTGCCAGGGTTCCTGCCTTTAAGCAAGAGGCCTCCTTTGGCTACAGCTTTACCAATGACACGTTTCCCGCCAGAACCCCCTGATCGACTTTGAACTCCGGTATCTTTGAACGATTCGCCTTCTTTCTGGAGTAAGACTCGCTCGAGTTCTTCAGATGTAGTTTCAAGTCGGTTTTTCCATTTCTCAGTGGTGGATTCAGAGTCTTGGAGTGCTCGTTCGTATCGAATTGCTAACTCCTTTGTCTGGTGTTCATCGTTAGTAGCGGGATTGCGGCAGATAGAATTATGAACGCAACTTGTTTTCTGTTCTTCTCAACTTCTTTTACAAGTGTAGATAACTCCTCGCTCATTTCGTTTAGCCGTTGTGCGAACCGGAGTCTGTTCTCAGCCATCATTTCATGTACACGCATAGAAGACTGCCATGCCGAGACAAAAGAACTAGACAGGGTAAGGGGGCATAGAATGGTATGTAAGAGAGACAAGACTGACCCAGCTTTTCCGTCGTTCATGGCATATGTTTCAGACGTAGCACGAGCGATTTTATGGAGATTGCGACCATACTCATCCTCAATGGTTGCACGCTTTTTGAAAAATGCAGAGGCCTCCTAGCAATGTATGAGTTTCAAGTTTTGAGGACGACTGGGAGATGAAACGAACTCTGCACGATACGGTGCTCTGTTTGATTCGATCGAGCAGTAACGGCACTCCGCACTTGTGATGGCGAGTCAGTTTAGGCAAAATTGGGTGCAGACCGACATACATCAAGCTCGCACAGCGCTCTAAGCACACCCTCATCAAAATTGGGCTCGACAAGCAGCTGTTGTTCAACGTGGACAGTCTGTACAGGCTGGAGGTAGTCATTGGGAGTGCTGACCCTCGAATTGGAGACAGACTCGAGACTCGAGCGGGGCGGTGGCGAAGGATTGTCTCTGTCATCGTACGGGACGTCGAAGTCGTCTGTCTGTGTCTTCATGGCACAGTCAAACCAAGTCTACAAGTGAAAACCAGGTAACAGTAAATGTCTACGTCACGTGCTGCTTCACCTTCTCATCTCTGATGTCCAGGCCAGCCTTGCGAGCTGTCCTCCGCTCGAAGCCTCCAAAGTCGTACCTCAGGACCATCAGATACAGGTCGAAACCATTTCCTCAGAAGGAGCAGGTTGTATGGGGTTTTGCTGCCTTCAGGTTTCTGAGGCATACTGCTAATCTGAGGCCAGACGCGTACGTGTGTCTCTCAGACCTAGTGGGTGGCTGCATTTGTTTCAGTTCAGGTGGGCTCATGCTTAGGTGCAGGAGAATGCGCCATCTGTGCCGCATAAGGACACTCAGAAAATCATGGAATGGGTCATGAATGACCACTTGCAGAGGTTTGAGCTCATCAGTGAACAGGAGCAAGTCGAGGGGAAGAAAGGATTGCATGAAACTTGGTACGTTCGGGCAAAGAGAGGTCATACAATTCCAGTCAGTTTTGTTGGTTGTGTACGCTCTTCGCTCTTATCCAGTCTCGTCAGGGTGTAGACATCTCAACCATTCGATTAACATACCCTGGACAACTCAGCTCTCTCGTATACGCTACCACCCCTGAAAATTGGCTTCTCATCAGTAGGCACTGTCTTTCCTTCCTTTTTGAGCCTCTCATCCTGAGGATCCCTCAGAAAAGAACAATGGCATACTACCGTCCACTCCAAACCTCCACACACCTCAAAACTGTAATCCTCGTTTCACCTATTTTGCACAAGACATTGCAACCCTCATCCCTCGGTTTCTCACCTCCTACCCCACAAAGAATAACACTTCTGACCGTCGACATCTAGTCCAGTTGCACATTGGCATCAATGTTAAGGAAGCAATGGGTCTCGGTATCAAGTTCTTCAGGAACAAATACGATCAGATTTCGACTACAGGATTGTCGACAGGAGTCGATGAAAGAGAGTTAGGCAAGGTCCCGATGGCAGTTTTCAATAACGTTTTTGTCGCCGTTGTTGAGCGTGAGATGATGCCTCGGAGCATGAAGAAGAATAAGCAGGAGCAGAAGCAAGAACAAGCACAAGAAGGCTGAAAAGCGGTCAACACGAGTTTGCATAATCCATTGACCATTTTCTATTGCCGCCCTTCCCTACAGGTACGGCTCTGTGGTTGCACGCCGCATGCACTCGATCCAAATGTCGCGCACAATGACAGGACCCCCCTCGATCACTTCCAAGTCTCGTTGTCGATCCAGACCCCTAGCACTACCCAACTTTGCTCCACTTCATCGTTGTGCACTTACAGGTAGTGTGCAAGACACAAGAACGAAGCTAGGCTTTTTTGCTGTCTTGACCGTACTTCAGACGACTAAGGCTATTGAACTTGCCAAGAACTGGGGGTGGGTAACTTATGGATGGACGGGTGGATGTAATCTCAATTGCGGTGTTACGTATACTTGCATGGTCAATATATAACAGATTGACCCCATTTCGCACACTAGACTACTTGTATTTTATCGAGGGACAACCTTGACGCTATCCAGGATGTGAGGCCGTGCGTCACAAAGCAAACAACATTTGTCGTCTAAAGTCACACGACACGAAAGTTTGATCCAACTATCATAACGAACTCTGATAATGCATTTCACGCTTGTCAGGGCGTGTGAAGTATATACATCATTGCAGAAAGCTATATATGGATTTTTGGTACAGCCTGGGACCTTATTATCGGAATCTGCCGCATATGTATCAACAATACCCGCGAGTCCATCAAGGAATCATGATTTGATGTTCCCTCTTCCGTTCAAAACGTCGGAATATTTGATCCTCATCACATCAACGCGAAGAGGTTGTGCAACTATCACATTCAACTGTATACACTTTTGGATGACATTCACGTTGCTCAAGATATCACTGCTACTACCAATTACAGACAAGAAATTTAAAATCTAGGCGACTGTCGACTCGGGATCAGCGGCAGAGCTTGACCCGGTCGCAGCGGTAGAACTTGGCACAGTTGCAGCTGTAGAGCTAGGCGCAGTGGGAGCGCTAGTTGTGGGATCCCCAGTAGGAGTATCTTTGCAGAAACCGTCACTGTTGGTGATGAAGTTGGTCGAACCGTCTGGCTGCGTCTGACCACCAGTGTTGGTCAAGGTTTCCTGACCATGGCAAGAGCCATAGAGGGAACAAGTGAGTTGTAGGCTCCCACCCTAGAGAATCATCAATTCCAAGTCGAACATGAGAGAGTGAACGGTATCACCTTGCCATTGTTGTCAAGATAGCCTTTCGAGGACAGTTAACTTGAATAATCTGAAAGGAGGAATGCTGCGCACTGTTTGCAAAACTACAACCAACTACTGTATCACAGAAATTCGTGCACTCTGGAGAACAATATACAAGTGAGTGCAAGCACGAATGAAGATGTCAAAAAACGTGCCATCGGTCGTGTCGAAGAGGCCAAATGTGATGAAATCAGCTGCTTGAACGGCCGCTGTCTCATTAGCGAAAGTTTGCGTATACTCTGGTTCTGCCTGACGAGGAATGATAGAGGCGCTTGCTAATGTAGCAGCAAGAGTCACCAAAAATACGACGTTTGCAGTGAGTTGCATGGCGAACACAATCCTGGAGCTTGGAGGGAATGAGGCTTTGAGTCGAAACTAGGGGTCAAGGCATTCATTACAACGTAGATTTATACTCATCGACGCGAGAGATGAGAACGACTTGGAACAGGATCCCCGAAAGGCACCATCTTTGATCCACTCAATTTGAAAATTTTGAGGCATGTGGAAACCTAGTGCGAATTAGGATAAAGATTGGGCTCTGACCTGATCCTATTTTAAGACAGAACATTTGAAATGGGAGCCTTGTATTATTGGGATAAACAGCTAACTGACCATACCCGGTCAGGTCTGAAGCAAGTACTGCTAGGAGGAATGTGTATCAGGACACCATTTGGTATATTATTCAGGAACAATATAATTCCGAGAAACTCGAGCCCTGAGCCAAAATTTTGTTGGAATAAAAATTTTCAAAACCTGGATCAATATTCTTCCAGGGACCTCATGAGCCAAATCGTGAGCAAATTGTGAGCTTGCATGGGAGACATAGAATCCTCCGTTGCTTCTCTTCTATGGTACCTTGATGCCGATTGTCATCGGACATGGTGTACAGACACAAAGCCGAATGTTCATGTTCATGAATGATCCGACTATTGGCGGATTACTTTGAATGAAATATAGGGATAATTTTTGGCATGTTCAATATCTTACCGATCGTATCAAATAAACCGGGAGTTCTCGTATAGCAAGGTTTAAGTTAGGGCTAGAAACCAATTGAACGTTCCATGACGGCAATCTGATGGTGTGTAAGAGGCAAGACCTTCGGAAATCAAGGCAACTTGAAGACCATGCTGAGAATATTGAGTAGTGAGCGCTGGCTTATGATCAATCTAACCCTCGGATCCCATCAAACCTAGATTGGCGCTTGCACATGTATGTCTTTGGCCCCTTTCAGAGGGTATCCTATAGCCGACAAGTCCAAACTCAGAAAAGCACCCATACTGATGATCTGGAAAGGGAGATAGCGGCTGTTTGGTAAACGGAGGTCTACTGCGATCGAATCATGCGCTTGACGTGCGAATAGCTGAGGGAATAGAGAGCGCTTCCATGACCTGCATCTTTGCCTCTGGTAGTAGCATATGTCGACGCCTTCTTAACACTGATTTGGCCTCCATGCTCTTCGGCGGTAGTTAAGTTTGGCACCGAAGATATTGAACCGTAATGGTTGTCCCAGTAGCCGAGGAGTTCTTGATCGTATATTTAGCGAACGAACTCCTACACCCTATTACAACCGGAGAAATTCGAGATGGGGAAGCCAAATTTGAGGTTGGAGCTGTTTATCCACGAAACCCGATGCTCTTCACACACAGGATGAAGAATTCAATGCTTCTTGGGAAGCACTCAGGACACTGTAGGCTGTCAAACTGACTCCTTGCTCCTTCAAGCTCTGCGACATCAATATTCTTACCCTACGTATCACTCGACGATTAAACTCGACGTCGGACACCCCTGACTCTAATGTCCCATCCTGGTCATATCCTACATCTGATTCGTGTGTTCCGCAGAAGCTAGATATGAGACACATGTATGTAGAATGTATGTTCTTGTTCTTCAAACAAATTCTTGATAATTTTGAGCTTCTCTGCAACACATTCCAACATCCTTAAATCGTTGACCCGAAATTTCATGATATTGCCTCAAGAGTCAAAAACTTGTGCATTTATGTTAATTAAGATCTGACACTGGACAAATGGGTATTTTGCCAGATATAGTGCTCTAGAAAGTAAATCTTCCAAGCACCTGTCCAGATGTGACGTGGGAGCACGGTCAAGGCACATGAAACTTTGATTGCACATACACTGACCATTCACAGTATCAGTATCGCACTCAAAAGAAGTAAATAACAAGATCAACATGGAACTTATGAGAAGAAATGAAACCTACCTGAGTCCATTTCTTAATGAGGTGGGATAGAACGTGAATGAGTTGATCGATTGATTGATTTATGCCAAGATGATGTATTCATACTGACATAGGCCGTTGCTTGAATAGTGGGAAGACTTTGGGCAGGAACCAAGGCCAAGAAGACAAGGGGAATGCTTTGGCACTGAGGTAGCTGCCAGAGTCTATCCGAATCACACTTCTTCAGAAATTGCTTCTGTTGATCAATACGACAGATTTTCAAGGTTGAGCATGTGCAAAGGACTTTGATAAATTCACAAAGGTATCATGATATGTTGAAGAGAGGTACATCAATGTAAATGGCATGTGGGGGGAGCAGCATGAGTATCCATTGTATCCATTGATTACTAAGGCTTGTGTCACAACCACAATACGATCTGTCACAGAGAGGCCCCTTACAGAACCAGACTCCTCAAACTTCCTTTGATCGACACATTTCAACCTCATGGTTTCCATGAGTCCTTCAGCTGTCAGTTGCCTGAATAGTTGGTGTAATACCGACACCCAGGAAAATGATATGAAGGAGCTGTAGAAAAAAACAATGAATGCCACCATATTTCCAAGTAGTGCTTTCTGTCAGGAGAAATTCAAAGGTATGATTGCCAAAATATTATTTGAGGCTAAGGGAGGAAATTTTCTGTACTTTCATCTAACTAAGTATTATGATTCAAGTAATAATAATAATTTATATGATTCCACTTTCTAACAAGATACTTATCTATGGTAACGATTCATTTCAAACGCTATAAACGACAAAAACCACTGTAGGACAAAACATATAGATGTCAAATTTCACTTTGTTAAAGAATGCACAAAATTGGGGCACATTAAATTTAAGTATACACCATCCTCTGAAAATATCACTGACCTATTCACAAAGCCCCTGCCACAGGACACAATACAAAAACTTACAACTCGACTGAGCCTTACTCAAGATCTAAGGAATATGCCACTCCAGAGGAAGTGTTGCATCAGTAGTGTTCCATCATATCATTTCGAAACCTCATACCAATTTGGATGTCTTTGTTGAAGTATGATGCGTCAGTGTATCAGTTTCGAGAATGAGACATGTGATTATGTAATGTACTTGATAAAAATTTGTCTAGCGAAAATGTTTTCTTTTGACCTCGCATCTGTCTACCGTGCGTTATCTACATACTGCTCTTATTTCACGATAGTCTTTTGTCTGTGTAGGTATTCACTTTTCTATTGGTATATCTTATTCTAAGAGCAAGGCACATTTATTTTATCATAAGTCTCAGATTATGTTCTACTCTTGTACACTTGACTCAAAGATAAGTATAAAGTCAAGGATAGACTTTAACTACCCTTATCTCACTCTCACTCTTACCCTTGTCAATACCCTGAGGGTATACCCTACCCCCAACAGGTCCTACTGCCACTTGCAGCAACAGTAGCCACTCTTCTATGTACCTTTCTTCCTAATAATCAGAGAAAGAGCTGGAGTTGGTAGCATTCAGATATTCTTTCTTCTAGTCAAGTACATCTAGTTATAGTCCTCTGTAGCTGCATTGTATCCTAGTTGCACCATATTCATATCTCTTGTTCACCTTCCTGAAATCTTCAATTGTAAATTGGCCTCATTGACATCAGACTTCAATATTCTACAACAATCTACGTCTTCAGGCCGGTGTGATTGCGAACCAGCGATTGAACACATTCCCTGGATCATATTTCTTTTTGATCTCTTGAAGACGGCGATAGTTATCTCCAAACACAACTGCTGCCTGATCCTTGATCTCAGCTTTGTCTCCTCGGACGCCCTCTGGATCTAAATTTTCATTCCAAGATCAACGGTTCGACCTAAATATATATCAAGAACGAGAACACACCATAGTTGGCATATCCCTGATTCTTCGAGCTCAAATCTCCACCAGCCACACACGCAGCTAGTTGACGGGTCAGGGGCCGAGCCTCGTCAACCTTGTCGTTTGAATTTGTGCTTCCTGGCCAATTAACAGAAACCAAACAGCTGGGGACTGAGAGTCGACGGTAAGCTGTCTTGTTCCCCGGTACGGAATTGATCTTCTTTAAAGATATCCATTCGTAAATTAGAATCGCTGTGAATCGTCCACCCTGAACAATCTCCATAGCTTTTTTGTAAGCCTGAGTAATAGGTCCGAGGGTGGGTCCGTCGTGGGTTACGCCTTTCCAGTACACACCATCGCCATGAGGTGCCATATGGTTCTGGAGCATCACGATGAGTTCAAAATAGACACTTAAAAAGAGGAGACGTACTTGGATACTGTTCAGAAGCTCATAAGGAATTTCCCTTGCCATATCAGCCACCGGTCCTGTAACAAATGATGTATCGGACTCTCCAAGTGAATTTAATACCTACCGATATCGTAGAGTTTCTTGTATCTGATTCTTCCTTCCTCCTCACTTCCATTATAGAAGACATTGCATACAATGATGGGCTAGAGATTGAGAGCTCGAGTCAACATGATGCTTACTTGAACTAAGGACCATCAGACACTCACTGTGCCATCAGGTTGGAATGTGGTCACCAGGAGCACGGCCTCCTTTTCAGTCACATTAGGGTACCACTCCTTCGCGAAGGCTATAATATTTTCCAAACGATTGCCAGGGAATACGATGGCACCTGCGAACACTGTCTTCCGCTGAGGGTGAAGAACCAAGACGAACTCAGTAACAACACCAAAGTTAGAACCTCCTCCTCGTAAGCCGAAGAATAAGTCGGGGTTCTCGGTTTCGCTCGCTACGCGAACAGAGCCATCTGCACAGACTACTGTGACCTGAAGGGATTGAGCCTGGTGTTTAGTGTTGCAGTCCAGAGCTAACCTGATGAAGGTTGTCAATGGCAAGTCCGTATTCTCCACTTAACCACCCAAATCCACCTCCGAGAATAAGCCCGCCAACGCCTGTCTATAGAAGCAGGTGAGGGTCACAATCTATGCCAACTCAATTGTAATACATACATGATTTACAGTTCCTCCCACGGTCGCAAGTCCATGCTCAATCGCAGCTTTGTCAACCGTCTCCCATATAGCACCACCCCCTACATATGCAAGCCTTTTGACAGGATCAACTCGTACACCATTGAAGTGACGAGATAGATCAATCACAAGGCCGCCTTCAACAGACGATGCACCTGCAGGACTATGCCCGCCTCCCCTTATTGCAATTGCGAGCTCATTTTCTTGGGCAAAGGCAATAGCTTTTGAAATATCGTCCTCGTCTTTGGGGAATACAACCACAGCAGCATTTCGTTCAGCGTTGATGGCCCAACGACGAAGAGAGTTCCGATAATCTGGATGATCTGGAGTGACGATGTCACCCTTTATGTGGGGTGAAAGCGAAGCAATGGACACCATGAGATAGATAGGATTATGGGCTTCGTCGGGGAAGATTTGTACTGCCTCGTGTCCGTGGAAACAGTAGGATTTATTGGATCCCGGATTCAGATGACAGCGTTCATTCAGCGAACAGTACGGTGGTCTTGTTGACTCCACAAAAAGCGTTATTAACTGACTTCAGATGATCATTGGCTATGACGAGATGTTGTTTTGTAATACGCGGCTAGATATCTTACCCGTTGCCGCAACGTGTTCACCCTTAATAATTGAGAAAGATCTAGACGCCCGGTAGTGCCCTTTATCAGCTTTCTACCAGGACAATTGCGATAATCTATCATTAGATAAAACAGCGCTGGGCAAGCTAAGAATTGCTGAAACCATACTCTCAGTGATTGGCTCAGACTCCGATCACAGTAGTGTATCATCTGTAACTTTGTAAGCTGGTCGATTTGATTAATTAACATTTCAAACCACAGATGTGCTATAATACATCAGGTTAAAATGTTTAACCTAAACATCAAATCCAACTCCCGGTTCAATAGAAACCATGAGAAAAAAAAACCACTACCCTTTTTTTCTGCTTTAATCCTCATTTCTTTCAAAATCTCTTTCAAACTCTTGCACAATGGCCCGGACCAAATCTATTCGTAAGTCCAAGATTTTGAAACGACATGCTCAGAGATTGATCAGGCTTTTTCTTCAGCACAACGATCATTTCTTCATTCAGAACCGAATCAACGACCAACGACTTCAAATAAAACCCCTGCCTACCTTTATACTATCATCCATGGGTCCCATTACGGCGGGAAGACCTACATCCCGAAACCAGAACCAGTCAGAAAAAGAAAAAGAATTATTTATACCGCCCCTCCTATGAAAAGTTCCGCGCCTATCAAAAGAGGGGCAAAGGTTCTTCACGAGATCTATCATTTCCAACAAAAAAACTTTGAACCCCTGCTCCCGTATCAGCCGTTCAAGCGGTTAGTCCGTGAAATACTACAAGATGTTTTGCTCGACATTATCAGAGATTCCACGGTAAAAAAAATCTTACAATTAATCATGCCTTCATATAAATCTTCTTGTTTATAGGAGACCTTTCGAATCTCGCCAAATGCCATCTTGGCATTACGTGTAGCGGCCGAGGATCACGTTGTCCAGATGATGAAGATCTCAACCCTCTTTGCTCAACATGGGAGGAGGATCACGGTCCAAGCTCGAGACATCCAACTGTATAGAATCGTCATGAGCCTTGGCCTCCCTCTCAGATCATAAACAAGCGAAATATCGGTGCAAACACTCAATGAGTCTCATCTCAACCATTTTTAATCTTAGTGTAGCACTCAATAATCAAACATTCTGGAATTGTGAATGACACAAATGACAGAGCTACATTTCCAATTTGATTGCTTTTACTATCTACTGGACAGTGAGAAGCATCCCAATCAACGCAGCAGTAATCGACACAACCAGAGCCCATAATTGTGAATGTTCTCTCAGAGTACAAGCACTAGAGACATCGACTGAAGTCGGTGAAGGCGTGGAACTCGCTGATACTGTAGCAGTCGTCGATGCTGATGTAGGTGATGGGACCGCCACACTTGCACCATTCAAATCTACTGCAGTGCCTGAGAGTTGTGCAAATCCAACGGAGGGAGGCTGGTAACGGAAGACAGAGTAGACATTTTTCTGTTCGCAATTGAAATACAACCCATCAATTTTTATCAGGAACAACCGAGAACCAAGAATTGACCCACAAGGAACGTATCACCGATAATCCAAGGAGGTGCGGAACCACCACCAGATAGCTCAAAGAAGGCACCGAGACATTCACCTTCGTCTAATTCGGATAACTTGAAGTCGTCGGGACTAATAGCCCACGTTTGGCTCGAATTTCCAAAACCCATCTGGACAGTAACAGTGGTATTGCATGCTGTAATCACAGAACAGAACAGAATCAATTCTTCACCCGAATGCATCGCTATAAAAGGCTCACGATATATATAATAACCATCGAAATTACCTGTGCCGGCTTGGGCGCCAGGTATCTGGCTGAACAAGGCTCCGACGGCGGATGATGGACCACCGACAAGAGTAGTTCCTGTGTCGATAGCAGCATATGATGCTCGTCCCGATGATATCTCAACAGAATTGCCATTCACGATGAGATCTAACGTGTAGGACATAAGTAATAATTGTAAAAAGATTCAAACGATGACGTACGACTTAGTGGCAGAATCCAATAAGTCCCTTGTGATGGCAACGCCACATAGTCAATATCTCCGGTGTACAAGCTCGAATTCGTGAATCCTACGCTTCGTGTCTCAATCTCCAGATTTCATACAGAAACGGACTGCTCACCCATATCGAACGACCCTCCAGGCTCTAATCTCTGTGCGTCGGATGCATTATTATATCTTGTCAAGTGAAATGCCATTACACTCTCATTCCACGCTCCTCCACTTGCCAGAGTCTGCCAAAACGGCACCGCTCTCGATGATGCAATCGTATTAAAAGCCAGTCCCATCAATCCTGATACAGGTGTTTGTAATAATCCTTGAGAAACAGCATCGCAAGTAGCGAAGACTTGATTTGGAACTGTGAAGCCTGCCATGTGCACTACATCTTGTCCGAGGTTACCTTGTGCTTGACCAGAGCCATAGGTTATGTCGAATGGTATCGAGAGGTTTTGATAGGTGCTACTCGAACTTGTGTCAAATTTAGAGATTTGGGAACAGCCGATTGTACAGTTTCCGTCGGCTACCCAAAGGTCACTGATGAAAAGTCAGGGAGTACAAACGAGGGTAAGCCAAAGATGAACGCACGAGGACCCAGTATCGAGGATGACGTTGAACGATGTTGGAGGCGTTCCGATTGACACTGTGCCATAATAGCTGTTTGCCCGATTATAGTCTCCCGCATATATAGAGGTTGATTATTGCTCACCTTGAGTCTCCGCCCTGGTTAACGATCCTGAATCATCATCGTTATTTTCAGTGATCACCCATCACCGCTGAATGAGATATGACTTACAAATTAGTACCAGTACTCCTCTTCCCCTTCTTCACCTCCGATTCTGTATCTGTTTTGTTGCTACTACCACCTCTATACTTTTGATTCAATCCTTGTCTTTGCTGATATGCCCATTCCCCCCATTCGTCTTTCGTCTTTGGTTTGGGTGCTCGACGGATCAGCGAAATTGAGCGTTTAGCATTTGGTGTTGACGTCCTTTCAGTGGAAGAAAAGGACAGGGACGAAGAGGAAGAAGAAGGATCAAGTGAATACGGTGTCGCAGATGTGAAGGTCGCTGCTTCAAACGCCATGAGAGCCGTCAAAACGAGCTTCTTTCGGGGGGTGTTGACCATTTTATTCCGTTTGTTATTCTTGGAAGCTGATAGCACAGATCACGGAAACAATGAGATAGAACCGAGCGAGAAGAGCAAGAGTAAAGGATCCAGTCCCTTGAAGAAACACAGCACTAGTTTCAAGCACAGTGATTCACTAGAAGGAGAAAGAAGAGAGCAGAAGCACAAGTGGAGGCCAAGAATGTTATGCAGAGTGAGTGGACGGATACGATCAACGTATACACAGCACAGTGACGGAGGACAAGCAAGTTGAAACCACTTGTAGAAACAAACTCGCTCAGCAAGATTTGTTGTAAAGTGCCTCAAGAGAAGACCTGGAAAGTAGAACACACGACCGCGAAGTCAGGGCCAATTCCAAATAGGAGAAACTCTTCGTTGAGGCAAGGTACAGTGGGAAGGAACTGCGAGCCAAGAGAATTTGTAGGGCAGCTTGGGGTTTATACATGAAGGAAAAGGGGTTGTTAAACTGAACAGAGCGATGTCTGGTTTCAAAATTGTGATCGGGCCGGGAAGACACAGAAGTCTGAGCTTGAGCCCAGGGCACATGCCCAAAATATTTTCTAGAGGTTCGAGGTCTGCCAACTGGGGTAAACCACCGGACACTATTCCACCAACCTATTATGGTATTTAATCAGAACAATGAATAACGACGATCCAGAAGAGGATGTCAAAATCTCCTAAAGTGGAACCTTGATCATTACATCAAGATACTAAAAGTGGTAATCATAATATATACTTTAAACCTTTATGATTCACACATATACATACACCTTACATTCAGACAGACGTCTGTTCCCAAAAGAGAATTAATAAATACGACTACAAGTACAATAGGATGTCAACGATAAAAGTCAAGAAATAACTTATGATCGCTCTCCACGGAGTCTACGAGCAAGAGCAAGATCTTTAGGTTGAATAGTCACCCGCTTCGCATGAATAGCAGCCAAATTAGTATCCTCAAACAAAGATACAAGATAAGCCTCAGCAGCCTCCTGGAGCGCCATAACCGCAGATGACTGGAATCGAAGATCCGTCTACAGTACCGTTAGCATCAGAAAA
>Ga0153955_100310_pt1 | contig 29034 bp, 24 predicted proteins | sample TSFL039MetaG_FD_104744 | JGI IMG/M metagenome (GOLD analysis project Ga0153955, IMG submission 104744) | Attine ant fungus gardens microbial communities from Florida, USA - TSFL039 MetaG | ecosystem: Host-associated > Fungi > Mycelium > Unclassified | place: USA: Florida, Wekiwa Springs...
TCATAACATCCGTCCAACTCTGATTCCCTGTGCTCAGGCTTCACTGCCATCGACGATGGATGACGGTAAGGGTGTCCTCGGTGAGTGTCAACTTTGTTCTTCCGGTAAGGTCACTTTGACGTTCAGGCTCTGTTACCATCGACGGTGGCTGAAGGAAAGGTTGTCCTTGGTGAGTGGTCAACTTTGTTCTCCCGGTCGGGTCACTTTGACGCAGTGACCTGTCATGCGCCCTTGACGTGGGTCGGGAGCTTAGTAAGCTCCATTCTTGTAATGGAGCTGAAGCTAACAGCATGCCCAGTCGTTGTAGATATAATTATCAGTTAGCATGTTAGATATTGTCAGAAATAAACACTTCCTTTTCTCTTCTAAATTTGTGTGAGTAATTTGTGTGCCTCTGGTATCATAATGGTTCCGTGTTTTTTTTAATTGAACAATTTGTTGTCCCGCCCTCGATTGCAGACCGTAAGGTTTCTGTTAACTTTTTTAAAAACAAATTGTTGATAACGGGTAATGTCTGAGATATTTCTGCTATATTCCTGATCCATACACATTCGTAACATTCTTATTGCATTATTCATGCCTGAATCACAAATAAAAGTGAGCCTGTGGATTTTCATATTACACATCACTCATTCTTCGTTCATAAAGTCCTTCGAACTCAACTCTGCCTGCCAACTTACCCAGCATATCCAATCTATTCCCAAGTATTACACGCACAGAAACTAATTCCAAGGTCCTGCATCACTCATTCTACATCCACCTTTTCCTTTACATTCACAACTCCCTCCTAGTTCTTTCGGTAAATTCTCCTTTCCAATTTGTTTAATCAACTCTTCTTGATAACCTCCTCCGAGGATAACAATCTTCTTCACTGTGACTTCATCCAGCCAAGGTTTAATCACACTCCAAACAGCCGAAAATGCCCAGGGAGCATTGATGATATAAAATTTGCCCATCGTTTCAGGATATCGATTTTGTCCTACCGAAGCAGCCGCCATTACGTAATCTTTGACTTTATAAAATGATGTGAGTGAAACGTTGTAGAGATTCATGATGGTACAAAACGTTTCAACGGGATGGCCAGTGGATTGAGAACAAGCTGGTAAGCGATGCGTTAAAGATTTTTCATATTCCCAAACAAGACGTTGGAGAAGACGCTCTTGAGTTGTGATTGTGTAGAGACGTTTAACGTCTAATTGACCGAGTTCTTCAATGTAAACGGGTCGTCCTTCTACGTCGGTTTTGTGGTAGTACTGAGGATAGTATTGGTTGACTTGTTCCTTTTCTGGAAAAGAAAAAGATCTGGGAAGAAAGGGAAGAGCCTTGATATAAAACGTTTTCTCCAACGGGAAATGAGAAGAAAGAGAGGGACATACTCGACGATGTTAGCTACTTGAAACTCTTTTCTCCATTGTTCGGCACTCAATAGCATCTCTTTCGTCTTCGCAACATCAAACTTTCTCGCTCTCAAAAATCTTTCGAAAACAAAGAATCAGTATTTTTTTATGACTGGTACTTACTACAGACCTTAACAAAGTCGAATCATCTAACCTCTCTTTATCAAAGACGAACCACTCCTCTTCTTCTTCTGTTACTTCCAGTTCCTTTTTCAACTTTTCCAATGCATGTTGTTGCGGTATACTTAAATTTCCTAGATAACCGGGTGGAGGCCGATAATCTGCATTTGCATCCATCGTTCCTTCAGTGATAGGAGGTGAAGAAGTTGTGACAATATGAGCCATTAGTTCGTTGATGATGGATGGATAAATGATGGTCTACAAGCTCATCCGATTTGTATTGTTTGCTTGTTGCTTACTTCAGCTCAGATATATTTAAGACTACCAGGAGTTGAATTCGTGATCTAATGTGAAATCTAATAACAATTTTACGAACAATGCAACTGTTGATACAAAAGATTTCTGAAAGATAAAATGGTGAAGAAGGGCAGTTTTAAACAACATCCCAGAGATCCTCAAGGGCACAACAAAACTACAACAATCAGTCACTTGACACATAAAAAAGGAAATGACATACTTTGCCACATGCAACACTAGCACTCAACGCATATTGACTGATACTGATTTTTTGGTCGACATAAGCATCCGCAAAATCATCTTTACCCCGCGCCATAGCACCAACAGAAATTGCGATACTATGTGTCGTTGGTAATGTTGGCAAGAACTTCGATAGCTTTTGTATCGGTGCATCACCCGAAAGCGCTGAACGAGGGAAGGGAGAAGATTTTAGTTGAAATTGATTTAGATAATGATCATATTACTTACTCAATTTAATCGTATTTGGGGGGAGGTGATCAGTGACAGGGTTCTAAGAGGGTATTGCAAATGAGCCTTTTGAAATTTTATAGTAAATGTACAACGCACTTTAATGACTTTAAGGAGTTTCTCAGGACCATTGACACCTCGGATATATAACCTGTGAAGTAATTGTACTTGTGTGTGTCATGGCCGACCAAGAGATAGAAAAAGGCACAAGGGCTTACCCATCAAACCACTGAATCGTTTAAACGTCCTTGGAATCCTCACATGAGGGTTGACTTCAATTAAAACACCTTTTACAGTATGGATATAGATTTGCAATAGTCCAGCCTTGTTCAGTGGTGAGTCCAACAACGTCAACAAGCACTGAAAAAAAGTCAGATTTAGGTGTCCATAAGAAGACGAAAAAATGTACTTGGTGCGTGATATCAGGTCTAGCATCTGCAATATCTCTTCCAGTCCTCGCCAGAATTCCTTGATGATCATCACAGTTCAACAACGTATACTTCACTTCCCCTTCTTTGCCATTCCTTCCTCTCGATCCACCATTTCCAGACGAAACCCTGTAAGCCTCTAAACATGCTTGTTCAAGAATCACATACAACTTCCTCTGTGTCGAAGAAGGACCTCCACGAGAGACATGGGCTTGGACAGGTAGCATCGTAGGATTTGCTACGGGTGCGATGGGATTATGTGGATTCGCAGTAGGTGTTGAACCTGGTACCATTTTACGAACTTTGGCTATTGGAAGTGGTCGCGTCGGTCTTTCAATAAAATTCGCGGCAGTCAGAGGATCTGAAGGGGAGGATTCTAAATCAGGACTTTCTACGAAAAAATTTGTAGTATGATCGATGGGGATAATTTCATTCCCGGGAAAACGACTCCGTTCCATATTTTCATCGGCTCCACTACCCACATCTATGTCATGATTATCACCAGGACCGTATTGTCGCCTTCGTTGAGTTGGCCGTTCACCAGGTGAGGATTTGGGTCTAGGGGGCGTATCGACTGAAGTTTTAAGATCTGATCGTGCGAGTAATTCGCTTTTGACTAGAGAGGCTCCAGAATGGCGGCGACGACGAGTGGGAACAACAGGCATGGTAGACAGATGTCCTTCCCTTGACTCGAATCACAGAAATCAGCGAGGTTTGATGGTAGCAAATAGTCAAGCTGTTGAGCTGCCCCTGCATCACTTCCAAAAAAATCAGCACTCGATCATTTCGTTCAACGATCAGCGCTCCGATCAGCGCACCCTGCTTTCACTTTCATGAGCTGAATGATAACATCATATCTTCAGGCGCATACGGAGACTTTATGAAATAACTACCCCTTGAGCTGTTTTTCCAGCTACCGCAACAGTTAAATAAAACCTAGTCAAAGAACCCTTCACCGAATGTATTCTATCATAATGTAAACATGTTTGAGTGAGATTATTCGAACGGGTATGTACTGAGTATTCAGAGTGATATTCAGACCAATGCAATTGACCATGCAGAAAAGAAGAGAAGGATCGTATCTACTTTTTGCTCGTAAAAAACATTACGTCAACGAATGAAACACCAAACTCTACTTCATGTCAATCACAGATCATATATGCATACTTTTATCTAACGAGTCTTCTCGTTGATATTTGGTATAGTTATCCGGCTCAAAGGCAACATGCGCTGGTTTTTGAACGACCGTAAGTGATTCAGGTTTTATAGCTGCAGTGTCATCGGACTTGAGTGAACCTTCTTCTCTCTGCGCAGCATCTCGCGCCTCGAGAGACTCGACATGGACAAAAACCCCAGGTGCAGTTGTTTGCAAGGACCGTAGATTGACAGCATCGTTCTGTGAACAATGAGATCAATCAATCACAACAATGGAACGCAAACCACTTACATCCAGGTCCCTGGGCTCACCCTCATGACTGATTTGAGTCAATTTCCACCTTGACCTTGATTCACTGGGATATCGTGGTGCCACTTCCTGTCCACTCCCTGATTGTTCTGGATCGAAATTTGTTGGACCTTCCCAGCCTCGACGAGAGTTCAAGTTGCTCATCAATGAATTACTATACAACTTAGAAAGTAGGAAATTGAAGATGAGATGACTATGCCAAGTTTTAGAACTGTAATATGGCTCTGGAAGATGTCACCTACGTTCCAGTTGGCTGTTCATATGTTGACTTCAGTCTTTCTAGCGATAAACAAGACCAGCGCAACTTACATCCGCAAGGTAAACGATCAAGTCAACGACGGCAAACACGGCGGTGATAAAGCCTGTTTGCATAGTGACTGTTACGCAATAGTTTCACATAGAATTTCCTGCAGGAAGAAAAGGCACACACTTCGAATTATACGATCAACCATTAGGTCGGATTGTTTGAAGCCTGTCTTTTGATGGCGCTGCCCATTACGGTGAGACAAAAGATATACGGTGCCAAAAATTCAACACGTACTCTGATAATTCATCAATAAAAGTAAAGGTTACGGATAAAGCTACTCACAAATACCAAACCAATGTCGCTGTGATGATAACATCAACTGATGCTGCGATTACAAGCCAGAAGATGACGACAATCTGGAACAAGATCTAAGAGATAGTAGAACGGAATAGACTTTTACTGACCTTGAAATCCTGAAAATCCGTGAAGTGAGGCGTCTTGAGAACGTCGCAACCAGTCACAATACCTAGCGCTGATTGGATACATTTACCGATCAGAAACTGTAGACAGAGAGATCTGTGTCGTACCTCCACCTGTAATGGCTCCAAGCGTCAAAATGGTTCCCAGGATCCGTTTCTTCGTCAAGAAGATGACACGCCAAGCAAAGAACACCTGGACAAGAGCTGCAATGACTCCCTGAAATAAAATTCAAGATGCGGATGATGAAGGAGAGCAGACCCCACTCACAGTGAAAGCAGGCTCTTTTAGCAGAGCAGAGTATCAGCACTTGAAGGACTCCTTGGCATGCCGGCGGGAAGCTAGCAACGAACCTGCTGCAAAAACTGCGTACGATTCGTTTGTATTCAAGCCTCGAAAGAAAATGTGAAAACTCACCCCAGTTCGCGGTAGCGAGGAATTTCGTATCAGCTACCCAGCAGTATGGTCATGTGATCAATAATGTTACAGGGGTGATTTGATTTACCACTTACCAAAATGCAGAATGAGACTGTCGTAAAGATAAACGCAGTCACAGACAGAATTTATTGCATCGAGTATGAAGACAACAACTACCTGCCCAAGGTTAATGTATGAGATACCTCGAAGAAAGTAGAACTTACGAATAATTTAATCCATAGACGGTCTCTAGACTTTAAGCGTCAGATCGGGTGCACTTAGAATCGACATTTGCCCAAACCTCACCTGCGATATTTGACACTATAGAGATAGACCTGGATGACCATCATTCCAAAAAGAAAGATATTGAAGATCATTCCGATAAACATCGGTCCATGCCTAGAACACAACTCAGAACAAAGAATATAGTTTGAAGATAGGGGTCACTTGCGCAACCTCTGCTACGGTCTTCATGTCCTGTGATGGGACCCCTATTGAGTCAAATGCAAATTCAGATGTATTTGACGCCGGCGTAGACAGGGAGAAAGTAGTTTAGATGCAAAGGAAGGTAAGAGACATCTCGTCCCACGGCGGGATTTTATTTGAAACTGAGGGTTCAATCCGGCAGCTGTCGTCAAACCGTGAAAGGGGCTATTACTCCGGAAAGCTTCTGAGCCTATCAAGTCCACGAGGACAAGAAGAGTCACGGTGTTTCCGGCTACTGACTACCAGGAAAAACTGTTCTTTGATCGTTGCAAATCAGTTCATCAACAATATGGCAGGTGACTTGAGTCCAATTGAACATGACTTGAACATGACTTGACATAGCTTGAGAATCATGCGAGCTTTTCCAAGTAGCGGTTTCTTGAGTACTAGCGATATATATTCTAATCTTCAGAACTGCCTTGAGGGGCATTTTCCAAGGGTTATCCATGCTTCTTCAAAAATAACTCTCAGAATGATAAACAATGTTGATTTTGAGAAGGGGATGGTACTGAATCAGAATCCTCATACTGCTCAAAGGCGATGAACTATGGGCCTGATTGGCAAACACACTTCTGGGGTCGGGACTTATCTGACGTTGGAGTAAGATGTGATCGCTGTCTCTAGGAACGCATCAGCTCGCCCCTCTCCCATCAATCGAACTCACGAACACTAATAATTGATGGAGTAATCAATTGGTAGACGATGGTGATTCACATTCATGGTAGGATTTGTCTTTATACTCACCAGAAACAAGGGGAGAAATAATACTAACATATTCAAATCAACGCCTGGCCTTGTCGACAAAAAACGACAATGAGAAAAGTGGATCAAACATTGCTATGTGATCAATAAGCTTGGCATTCAGTTGAGTACGGTAGCAAGGACATACCTGAGATATTGAAGTACACACAAAACATATCGATTGCCGTGATTATTATTCTGGCACTCCATGGTTACAACACCTAGCATTGTAGTCGACAACAGATCCAGCAACTGGGCGCTGGCACTGCTAAATCGATACGTTGTGTTACTAGAAACAGACAGACATAGCGACAGTCTACCCTTCAGGCCGGGTGGCGCTAGAGAGTGCCACTTAAGTAGGACGGACCTAAGACATGGACAAAATCGAGAAGTGGGGACCTCAAGCTTGATGTTGTATCAGTCTCTGCGAAAGTTGGGCTTACAGGACGAACAGATAAGTTGGATTACCCCATGACACTCTTCGCAGCAACGGTGCTCGTAACAATGTCATCAATGAAAGAGTGCTCTGCAACCACGTCTCCTTGCACTGCCTGTACGGGATACTCGTTTGCTAGCTTATGTTGCTATAAATTGTTTAAATCGTTGATCAGTTCTTTATGTGAGGTACAAGACCTTTTTAATCGTTGGCCAATCTGTAACTTCTTGTAGCCGTGACAATGGGACAAGCTCTCCGTTTACGATCTTCCTGATTCTGGACTCCATCTCTCCGAGGGTCGCGCTTCCATCATTAATCCGGACCACTAATAACGACTTTGTCGTATCGGATACACCATACCGTCGAATGGACTCCGTGATCTACAAGGACATCAATGCGGAATGGAGATATGAGTGGGTCCTACGTTGTTGGTCGGACTCAGATTCCAGAGAACTTCGGAGTGAACAGTTCGTGTTCGTAACTCGTTATGAGCCTCCGCAAGGATAGATTGGTAGATAGCGGTCTGCAAATGACGACGGCTTGTAATCTAAATTCCGTGGTAGTTTTGATTGGGGTTACTTGGAATGGACTGACAAATCGTGCGTCAATAAACGCATAATTGACTTGCTCGCGCGCGGCTTCACCAGCCTCGCCTTCCATTGGTGCAGCCGAAATTATCTGTCTCTTCAGATGAGAGGCATTCTGGACATTCAGAAACAATGCGACATGAGTAGTTGCACGGCTATGGGCCAAGTGCGGAAAAAAGAAGAGGTCCATAAAAAATCATTGTCACGAAACGTTGCTAACTCAAGCCTGTCACGCTCCTCCTACGATTGGGACGGCATTGGTCTTGGAACAGCTTTTTTCCGCTTCTCTCCTAAATGCTGATATTCAAAGTGCTGACAGAACTGCCGCTCTCCTTAGCTCTGACGACGCTTGCCGTCGTGTCAAGCGTTGCTGGCGTTCAACTTCAGCAACTCACACCAACTAATTTCAAGGAGTCCACCGAGAATGGTCTTTGGCTCGTTGAACACTTCTCGCCCTATTGTATACATTGTCGAAAATTTGCCCCTACGTGGGAGAAGCTCGTTGGAGACTGTGAGAAGGAAATTCCCAGTGTACATCTGGCTCAAGTGGATTGTTCTGCGTATGGAGGTGCATCATCAGTCATCCAACCTTATTGTTTTTCCTGACGGAGTCCCTCTCATAGATCTATGTAATGCCAACCACGTTACAGGCTATCCCACACTATTTATCTACGAGGATGGAGAAATGCTCGAAGAGTATGATGGGAATCGAGATTTGGAAGAATTGAAGGATTTCATTAAACGACACATCAAAAGCGATCAGAATACATCAGTTGTTGAGGTAGAGGAACCGCCTTTGCCAAAGCTCAACACGGAGGGTCAGGTTCTTTCCATCCCTGATCAGGCTGCATTCTTCTCGACGTTGGAAGAAGGGCCTGCATTTGTCAAGTTCTTTGCCCCTTGGTGTGGACACTGCAAAAGGCTCGCACCTACATGGGTGCAGCTGGCATCTCATATGAAGGACAAACTCACCGTAGCGGAGGTTGACTGTGAGGCGCATGGATCATTATGTGCTTTGTATAGAGTTCCGGGTTATCCCACGCTAATCTACTTCTCCTCCGGTGTACGCTCGGAGTATGCGGGCGGTCGAAAACTGGACCAGCTGAAAGCGTTTGCAGAGACAGCTTTGGACGGACGGCTACATCCGCTTCATGGTGACACGGAATTGGTCCAGCACGTCCAAGAGCATGACGTCGTGTATCTTTTCCTCTATTCAGGCTCAGATGGCACTATCATTGTAAGTAAGTATGTTAAAACGACGTGTGACCCGCTAACGATCGGTATAGCAAACTGCCCGTGAAGCTTCTGCCCCACTCCTTGGTTCCCCTCCTGTGTATACATCATATTCCAAGGACCTTTTCTCTCGATATGGTGTCCCCTCGTCTGCTGCTTGGGCAATGTTGGCTTTCAAGGATCACGATTCTGACAATCCTGCAAGTCATCTTCATGGTTTCCCCACTACTCCTGTTGAAATCATGAAAACTTGGCTCATGAGTCACCGTACCCCGTCCTTTGTAGAACTCTCTTCTGGCTCCTTCCAAAGTATCATGAACGCCCCTCAGGAACCTCTCGTATTGATCGCCGCAGTTACGGGAAAACTGCGCGATCAGGCTAAGGTTGCACTCAAAACACTCGCGAAAGAGTGGAAATCGAAGACTGGCGGCAGTGGTGAGTTGAACGGGAAGCAGGTGATCTTCACGTACATGGACGCGGAAAAGTGGGAAAAATGGTTAAAAAGTATGTATGGTATCAAGAAACATAACGATGATGATTTGGCCGACATCAAGGTGGTCATTGCCAACCACAAGGTGGGCGACTGTCTTTTCCTGACGGATTTGCCATTGAATAAGTGTGTTTCAAAGAAACTAATTTATTATGACGAAGACACAAGTGGACACAAGATCAAACTTACCTCACAAGAGAAGCTTTTTATTACACTTGAAAAAGCGACGGCTGAACAACTACATTATAAGCACTCTCAAAACCGAGTTGAGAGATTGGCAACAGTAAGTCGTCCTTCCGTCTTCGATAGCTGTTAATTCTTTGTTTTCTCACAGTATCTCAACCACAAAATAGCTGGTGTTGAGTTTTATGTCACTGCCCATCCATTTAAGAGTGTTCTGTGGATTGTCGGTGCCATTGCAGTCGTTTTCTATGTCCTCTTCAGGTGGTTGGGCAGTGATATGCCATCAGAAAGAGATCATTATAAGTCTTCTCGGTTGGATTGATTTCTCTTCTCATTATTTGGTGATACGTTGGTTTACTTGTTGTGTCTATACTGATTTCTGCTATGTATATCCTGTTCTAGCCTCAAAGTAAGGTGTGGTTGTTACATGGCTTTGAGTGATATGTACCTGGTCAATGGAGGTTTGATCAATGGTCGAATATACCTGAAACCATTCATCGAGCGGGCTCATATCCCGCAATAGTTGATCATAACAGGAAACTAAACAAAGGGCTGATCATTTGGTCTGTTTAATTGCTTAGATTCATTGTGTCCGAATCAGAACCGAGGTCTGGCCCAGTCGACTGAGGCTCAGAAAGTTTGGGCCCAAGGCTCGTACGGGGACTTTGGCAATATAAGTATGGTATTCTAACCAGGGTACCCACGTGGTATCTATGACGACATCGATAACCCGTTTTAAGAAGACAAGATCTCCGTTTTTCTTTCCCTCGCACTCATTCCCATCTTATCCTCTTAACATATCTGTAACCATGGGCGTCCTTGATGTTGTTCCTGTGGGCGCGATCTCTGCTCTTCAAGATATTGAATGTGACGTATTTCGTTGATTATCTATACAGACTGGCGTTTTGACGGGTGAAAATGTTCGCAAGCTGTTTGACCATGCAAAAGAGAATGGGGTGTGTAGCATTCAATCTTCATGTGTTGGCTTACTGAGATCGTATGTATAGTATGCTATTCCCGTAAGTGATTCGAGTTCATGGCCAAGCTTTTCAAGCAATGAGCGCACCGTGTGAATCTAGGCTATCGTAAGTAGCCAGTTGGCGGTAAGGTCATGCATGCTTATCTTCAGAACATAGAATGTCACTTCCTCTTCTATCGCCAATGCCGTTCTTGAGGCAGCCAGGTATCTTGTACCCCGATTGTTAAGATGAAGCTGTACCTACCCGTGTAATTCAGAGACATCAAATCTCCCATCATCATTCAAGTCTCCCAGGGAGGTGCCGCATATTTCGCCGGCAAGGGACTTGCCAATGACAAACAGCAAGCATCTATCATTGGTGCTGTCAGTGCTGCCCACCACGTACGTCTCATGGCAAAGGCCTACGGAGTGTGAGTTTAATAGTGCTACTACGATCCTGGTTTTATTTATTCAACAGGCCCGTCGTAATGCACTCTGATCACTGTGCAGAAAAACTTTTGCCCTGGTTTGACGGCATGCTGGATGCCGATGAGCAATATTTCAAGGAGCATGGCGAACCCTTGTTTTCGTCTCATATGCTTGATCTTTCAGAAGAGCCTAAAGAGAAGAACATCGCTATGTGTGCGAAATATTTCCAGCGCATGGCACCCCTTGGTCTTTGGCTTGAGATGGAGATTGGTATTACCGGTGGTGAAGAGGACGGTGTCGATAATACTGGGGTCGACAAAGAGAGCTTGTACACCCAACCTCAGGATGTCTTTGATGTGTACAAAACTCTCAGTGCCATTGGTCCCAACTTCAGCATTGCTGCTGCTTTTGGAAACGTTCATGGCGTTTACAAACCTGGTAATGTTCGCCTGAGACCAGAGTTGCTCGCAAGACATCAAGAGTATGCTAGCGGTCAAATTGGCGGCAGCAATACTGAGCCTCTGTAGGTCTTTATCTGGTTTAGACAAAGAGTCTTACGCAATTGATTCGATCCTCAGTTATCTCGTCTTCCATGGTGGTTCTGGCTCCTCTGAAGAAGAGATCAAGACCGCTGTAAACAATGGCGTCGTCAAGATGAACGTCGATACTGACACTCAATTTGCTTACCTTGCTGGTATTCGGGTAAGCCAGTGTGGCTATTCTATGCATCTAGATTAGTTCAATATTTCCATATTCTCAGGACTTCATTCAAAACAAGAAGGATTATCTTCAGAGTCAGGTAGGCAACCCTGAAGGGCCTGACAAACCCAACAAGAAGGTAATTGATCTCCGGTCGGTTTTGGTGGTCACTGATCTTGATCATCCAGTACTATGATCCCCGCATCTGGGTACGTGAGGGTGAGAAAACGCTCTATGAGCGTGTCAAAGTAGCTTGCAAGGATTTAGGGAATGTCGGTGAGTTTGACTGATCCTGTGTCGTGAGGATGCCCTAATTTCCTTCGTGCAGGCCGTCTGTAGGTATCATTGGGAGCATTAGAAGTTGTTTGTACAGGAGCGTAATATATTCAAAAGCAGTGGAATACGAACAACAATTTATTTTCTGATTGCCAATGTTTGGGAAGGTATCATAGGGAGCAGAGACCGGTCCTTCATCAAGAAGTCAATTTACTTGCTGGATGGTCCCGTTGACTCCGTCCATCTCATTTCAGGATTCTGTCACAGCACTACGGTCATTGTCGCACCGAAAATCAGAATATAGGTCAGGCTTCGTTTGGCATTGCACTGGGGGGATTGCTCCTGCTCTTAATGTGGAACCCTCGACTGGCGGTCTGATTGGGAGTGAAAGGGAAGAAATAGCAAGTATTCCAAAAATCCAGGGAAGCACAGATCATCGCAACGAGGTTCCGAGAAACACGATGAAGAGTTCATTCAGTTTTGAGTCATAAAAAATTTAAACAAGATGATAAGTTATCCTAGTGGAATGAATGTTCCGGCAGAACATTCAATTAAAATGTCGTCACCTGAGCGATTCGAACACTCGCGGTCAAAGACCAACCGCTCAAAGCTTGGTAGCAGGCGATCCCGTTAACCACTCCGGCAAAGTGACCTTCCCTTATAACGAACTTCTTTGCATATACATTATGTTCCCACGCTTGGTTATTATCGGGACTCATTGCTTCGACTGCTCAAATGCGTCTTCGCATCCAGACTTTTCCTCCTCTTCCTGACTTCAAGGCTTGGTTCAGTTTTGAGGCACATCAAGTTCCCAATTCAATCAGAGAACTTAAAGAACTCTTATGTTCTGATATAGTTGTTCTGAAAGGAGCAGGCGTTTCTGCTGAAGGGATTCAGCTCCTTTTGGATGACTTTGAACTTTTGAACGAAAGTTCGTTCACTGCTGCTCTTAGAGATGGAGATCTACTCTGCGTGAAAGCTTCTATTCTGCAAAGGTCGAAATTTCAGGGTAAGGACATACAGGGTGCGTTTCAGTATTCGGTGCACTGTTACATTTTTTAAAAAAAGTTTTTTTATGAATGCAGAGTTATTACATCGAAGGAAGCGAAAGCGTGTGCACGAACGGGAAAAGGTGAACAAAAAACCCAAGGTTTCCGGAAAGCAGAAAACAGTGGTGCCCGAATCGTCGGCTTCCTCGTCTTCTGTGTCCTCGTCCTCGTCTTCGTCTCCGTCTCCATCTTCATCTTCCTCGTCTTCTACATCATCATCATCAACGTCATCATCTAGCTCTGACAACTCAGATTCAGATTTGTCTCCACCCTCATTACAGCCGTCTAACCCTCTGGAAATATCACATGAACTTAGTGTTCCTCAGATAGTCGACTCTCCTTCACCGAAAAGAATAGTAAAATCTACACCTGAAGGGCCTTTTGTACCACCTGGCTACGGTAAAGCGACAACTCATGCCCGAAACCTTCGGCGTAAACGCGTACGTGCCCTACAAGCTCAGCAGCGTGCAGAGTCCATCCTCCAAAAAACACCGGCATCTCATGCTCTTTCGATGACGAATACTACTCCGCTGGGTGAAAGATCAAGCTCTCGAGCATCGGGTTATACAAAACACAAGGGTAACAAGGAAGCCACGACACTGATTGCGGACGAAGAAACGAGAGCAGAGGAGGAGGTCGAAGAGGCTCAGGGAGTTATGATGGCTTCGTTGGGCAATAAAAACAAGAAGAAAGGCTTTAAGAAGTTCTTGTCGGCATCTGTGCCAAAAAAAATCGTGTTTACAGAGAATGGACAAGCCATTACTACCTCTATGTCGGCATCTACTGCACAATCTTCGGTTTCACAATCGAGAATGTCTAAGAACAAGTCCTCTACTCCGTTAGAGAGCTGCAAGTCACGATCCCGTCTCATACCGCCGTCTGAGATCCAGCAATACGGCAAGTTACCTCCGAATATGTTCGTCACCAGCGTGGATGTTGAGGCAGATCTATGGGTCTCTAGCGAGAGGAAGAATCAAACCGAGGAGATCGATGTCTCTCACGAATTGGATTATTCACATATCGATGAGAACGGATGTCAAACTCCAGAAGATGCCACAATGCCACCTGTTGATGAAGCACACGACAGCCCTGTCGGAGAGGTGAATGGTGACGCTAAAAATACCATCCAACAAATGTCGGCAAATACAACGTTCGATTGGAATCAAGCCGAACAACTTTTTGAGAATGGTCTGAAGGTCTCACAGGTGGATGATTTGAGAATAGGACAGGTAGTGGGTTGGAAGGTTTGTTACTCATTTTTTTTGGCCATATATCATCATTCTGAATAACAAACTTTTAGAGCCTCGAACTTAATCTTCAGACGTTCACACCCGAGATTATGTTAGTCGCTGCAAAAATCGTCGAATACACGAACGGCCTGCCTGTTCAAATCCAACGGTTTCCTAGAATCATTGATTTTGACCCTGGATCTCTTGTTGACGAAGAGCCAAGTGAGGCAGTGCTGGAAGTCGAAGAGTATCACTGGGGCGATATATCAGCAGCCGGTTGGCGAGTTTTAGGGTCTTCGTAACGCCCTTCTTCAAATCTGACATTTTCGTGACTACGCAACTAAGTTGATCCATTACAAAGACTGATACATGAGTTGCACCTTCGATTTCCCAAGTCTGCTGACCTGTCAGTCTTGGAGACTACCTAGTGGTGTATGCTACAAGTCTATCCAGTCCTTACCAACGCTTCATAAATGTGAACAGCCTCTCTGCAATCTCAAACGATGGTAAATAAGCTCTTCATCAATTTGAATTCATGCATGAGAAGCAAATCATCATGTAGTGATTAAATCATAATCTTATCTCATCATGATATATGAGCCTTAGGTGCTGCATGTCACAATTGATTTGGAGATTCTGGGATTTGATCTGCAGGGATGACTGCCCTTCTTCAACTAGTACATTGACATGTGTGTTCAGTGTACAATGCCTGGGAGATAGGCATTAAGCATATGCTGTGAATCATATGATCTGATTTAGATTTCCGACCAGCATCTACTATGATCTACCATTTTGAGTTCGACGTTCAATCATCATTTGCCAGTTATTCGCTTGTCTGTCAGTTCCAGAAAAATTCGCTCTCCGACTCTGGAAGTGATCGGTGCTTCTTCATTATCGCGCCCATAGCAGCCTTCTGCAGCTCTAGATTAGGTGGTTCCCTGAAACTAGGACGAGAATACATTTCTGTCTCATGTGCTTGGAAGAAGAATATCCCCTAAACAGACAATTGGGATGTAGTACTCTTGCTGCGCAGATGTGAATACTCCCAGGTCGGTATGTAGTTACAGGTTCCCTTATACGTCAACTGCCTGTATGGAAACATCCACCATCCTTCAGCAGCGCGATGAACTCATCACAGCCATTGAATGGACGAAACTAGTGAATGTAAGCCGGAGTTTTGACCTTCAGTCCAAGGTCCGTTTGGATAATTCTGATTCAGTATAGCATGAGTGCATCGAACCCGATTTTTATGAACCATGCACATCAATTCTAACATGTCCTCCCTAGTTGTCAGCTCGACAATTGCAGTACGTCGCAAGATTTCCTTTTCTCCTTTTCGAACTAAATAATTGTAGGTTTTGGAGTGGATCTTAAATTTCGATTTGGAAATATCCCTTGTATGGCCGTCGCGCTGGAATCTGACTAAAGCTCTATACTTTCTGGCTCGATATCTACCCTTCGTGGATTGTGCTCTTGGCCTCTATCGTGAGTTGTTCTGAGTTATATCTCAGAGGTTTTGTGTCTGACCCAAGGTAGACCAATTCAGTGTGGCGCTGCCAAGTCATGACTGCCAGAAATTATACCAAGCTCAGGCATGTAAGTCACTCTCCCTTGTTGCATGTTCGATTTTTGATTTGATTTATGTATAGGGCTGTTCGGTATTGGTGCAGGCCTGGTGGAATGTAGGTCCTATGTGATGGGTATCATTCTAGCAAAAATTCTTACAACTTCTGACCACAGTAATCTATACCCTCCGGACGTGGGCTGTATGGGGTCAGAAGGGCCGTTTCACATTCACGCTGCTCGCCATATTCTGCGGGATGTGGATCACCATCCTTGTGATTAATCATTTTTACATCAAAGCCACCAGCCGTCGGTATTATTCTGGATACATCAGAGAGCCCCGACATTCAAAAATATCTACAGATTCGATGTCCCCTGCACCTCACCTTATTGGATGTCTGATGACGATTTCAAGCCCTATTCTATCAGCGAGCTTTATTCTACTCATGCTTTATGATGCATGTAAGTCATTGACTCATCCTCTTTAAAGGACCTCATTGTTTGGCTCGCTGGACAGGTTTGTTATCGTTGATGGTTGTTCGCGGCATCTCAACTTGTGTGTTGGCGCTTCCGCTTGTAGCAGGTGCAATCTGACGAAAGCTTTTCGACCCTAGTCCGGTCTGGTGGTGATTTGCACTTAATGCGAGTCGTTTATAGAGATGGTATCAGATTTACAAAATTTCTTCCGCTCGACGTGTTCAAGCCATCTTTCCTCAGGGATCAATTATTATACTTTTGTTTGGGGTATGTTCAGATTCGGAACCGTTGAGAACACCCACAAAATGGTCTGACTTATTTCAAATTCAAAGCACTCTCCCTGCTGAATGTAGTGGTTATTATGAGACTACCAGTATGTCCATTCTGTTTGACAATTTCCTAGGAATTCAAGAGTCCTGTGGATAGATACAGCTCCAGAATCTGATGATGTTGTACGTGCCTATGTCCCCTTCAAAGGAGGTTAACGATGGGAGCCATGTTCAAGGATGGCGCGTGTGATCCATGCAGTCCTGGCATGCAGAGTTATCCTGCATATACGAGATCAAGCCCACGTCCAAATGCAGGGGAACCTGAATCAAGAAAGACTATCATATGCTAGCGCAGATTTGCTAGTCTCTGGAGAAGATATCGTCTATCAAGACTTAAGTTGTCAACCCGGTTCGTAAATCCATGCCCTATGTACATTCGTCATGGCCTAGCTAGCTCGTGAATAGAAATATTGCCATGATCATTTTAAATCAACCCATCCTTTTCCTGAATTATCATTGGGAAGGGAAGGGTAGGATGTGTGAGGAAAGCAGAAAATTATTTTACAGAAGCATAGTAGGTGAACAATTTATACCAGCTTTTGTATCCTTCCTCAGGAGTCAGTACAAAAGAAAATAAGGAAACAGCTCTGAGCCATGGGTTGGTAGAATACTCAAGTCTCAAAACTCCAGCACATTGATCTATAAGGGATCAAGATAACAAATTGCAATGCAGATATACTAGGAAAAGAATTAAACATATCATATGCTCCTGTATTTTTTCTCAATTGGTTCCTGCAACCCCACTTTTGGGTGTCTATGCAATCACTGACTGACTGCCATTAAATTCTGCATGATAGAAGTGTTCTGTGAGTTGCAACAGCAGAGAGTGCCTGTATTTTGCACAACGATAGGCAACTAATTTCGCAGTTTGAACCTCTGGACATTGCCTTCCTCGACATACATCCACATCTGAATAAATCTATTAGGATAAGGAGGGATAAAATCCGTCTTATGCAATATACAGGGCAACAAGCCACTTCAATGAGGAAAACTATCTACTTGCAGAGGTCCTATGTATCTCTCATATCAAGTTTTGTTTTTGTTTTGTTATATATATAGATAATCATCTTGAATAGATGAACTGTGTTTCCAGTCAGCAAAGCGGGTCAACTATTGTGCTGAGCAGCTGAGTCTTGTGAGGCTCTCTCGTGTCACAGTGATGTGATATTGCTCGTGACATAATAACATAATGACGCTCATGTGATGTCTAGTCACGAAGTTTACCCTCCTACTTACACGTCGACTATTTTTTTCTCGCCTCTTGTGAGCCTGTAGTTGGGCTTCTCCTTTCATGGCACAATACAACTACGATGAAGGCGGGGGCATGGCCGCCTACTTTCTTGTCACAATTCTTGCCCTAATTCTTACACCCATGACTATCTCGTCGCTTAGGAAGAAATCTGCAAGTACGCCATTGACTATACTTCATGCCGTATTTTCAACTCAATCTATTTCACAGAAACACAATCAATTGAATGTCAATGTAAGCCTTGCATTGAACAACGCTCCAGAATTGTGAAGAGGGAGAGAGGCTCATTATTTGCCCTGAGGTTGGCCAAAAAGTGCGCCATCACTCCCCTTCGTCTATACGTCAGCACATTGACAAATGCCATAGAACGTACTTCCTAATTGCTGGCTGGTCTCTCTTTGTTTTCCTTTGCTACAAAGCTACTGGCGTCGCTGTTGAGAACAAGGTGTATAATCCATTCGACATACTCGGGATTAGTGCTGTCAGTCTATCTTTTGTCGAGAAATTAGTGGTTTCGTTGACTTCATCCTAGAGTGCAACTGAGAAAGAGATTAAATCGCATTACAAAAAGCTCTCACGTCTATAGTGAGCATATCCTTATGTCATCATTTCTCTTTCTAACATTGGACAGTCACCCCGACAAGGTCAGGCCAACCGTAAACGAGACCGTAGAAGCAATCCAGGACCGCTTTGTATCCCTCACAAAAGCATATAAGGCACTAACTGACGAGACAATTCGTAAGAACTGGGAGCTGTACGGAAATCCCGATGGACGCCAAGAAATGTCTATGGGTATTGCTCTCCCTAAATGGATCGTTGAATCCCACAACAATGTTTGGGTGCTGGGATTTTATGGTCTTGTCTTTGGTGGTGCCCTACCTGCGCTGGTTGGGAAGTGGTGGTTCGGTAATAGGCAGAAAACCAAGGATGGTGTGCACGCCATGGCTGCTGCCATTTTTTTCAAAAGCTTAAGGGAAGAAAGCCCAATGACAGAAATTGTTGGTACGCTTGGCAAGGCGTTTCAATATGAGATGTCGGATGCCAACGCCAAGAAGTCTGACGTCGCAATTGATAGACTGGAGAGTGAGATCGAAAAGAGGGCTGGTTCGAAGTGGAGTCAGGTCAGGAGAATCGCCAAAGACACCGGTGGGAAACTCCATGTGAAGCGTCGGAGAGCCTTGGTCCTAATTTATGCACATCTTCTAAGGATTGAGGTCCCTGATCCTAAGCTTCGGGAGGGTAAGTAATTCATATCACTGTCGTATTGGTAGTGACCTGGCACATTTTAGAACAAGCACAGATCCTTCTTCGTCTACCAGTTCTACTCAGTGCTATGTTGAACGTCTCAGTCTCCCGTAACTGGCTCTTTCCCACCCTTGAAATTATGCATTTACATGCTTACCTCGCTCAGGCTCTTCCTCCTGTTAAAGATCAACGTAGCACTTTGACCCAGCTTCCCTCGATCCAGAACAAAGATGTTGAATCCCTTGGTGACGCCAAAACTTTGGCTGATGTTGCTCAAGCCCTTCAGCTGAAGAAGGATAACCGTGTCGGTGATATTCAGAAAGCTTTCGAGAGATGGTGTGCGCCTGAAATTGTAGATGCGTCATTTAAAGGTATAGCTATAACCATCCCTCTTTCATGCTTGCAACAAATTGATTACCCTCTGATCCAGTCATTGGGGAGCGCGTTGTAACACCATCGTCTATTGTCTTCCTTATGGTTAAACTTCGCCTCGTGCCACCAGGCAAAACGATTGAACGCAATGAGCTCAACGTTGGCGAAACGAAAAAGGCGATCGAGTTTAACGAAGAGAAGGACGAGAAGTTCCTTATCTCACGCAGCGAAATGGAAGAACTCGACAACGAGGGGACAGTCACAGCTGCTCATGCACCTTATTGGCCAGATGTACGTGCTAGCTACTGCAACATCTTTTAATCGGTGCAGCTGAGACTCCTGATTTTTGTAGCAGCGTAGACCCTCGTGGTGGATCGTGCTCGGTGACGATAAACTGAATCGTGTTGTCGTACCGCCATTCAAAATCACTGATGTCCCTTTCGCAAATCTCCATGCTGAACACCAACGGGATTATAGATCATACAAAATTCAGTTCCAAGCTCCGCAAAATGTCGGTATGTTTACGTGGAAGATCTATCTGGTCTCAGACACATTTGTCGGGGAGGATGTCACCAAGGATATCATTGTGAGTATATTTTTTTCCCGATGTTAGGCAATGTGGTGATGCTGATACACTTGTTCAGCTCAAGATAGAGGAGCCGCAAGCTGTCGAGCAGCCTGATGAAGATGAGATTTCGGAACCTGATGAGGATACACTTGCGGGACAGATGGCTGCGATGCGTGGTGGTAAGGTTAAGAAACGTGTTCAGCAGGGCGAGGACGAGGACGAGAGTAGTACGGATGATGATCGAGATGGTAATGACAGCAGTAGCGATAGTGATTAATTATTTTTCTGTAATGATGGGTGATACACCGGTTGTTTTGTGTGTAATATGATATATACCTCTGAGCTATTTTGGTTTAATTTTTTTATTGGTCTCCATAAATTACATTTCCTGGTGAAGTAGTCTGTTGCAAGCGCACTTGATGCCGAATGTGGAGGACGACTCTACAAGCCAGTACGGAATGTATGACCCGTTCCATCCTACAATCATGAGTGAAGATACTCAGAAGACCAATCGGTTGAGACATACATGACCATTAGATTGACATAATCATCCTTCAAAACTTTGCTTTCAGTATTTATCCCTTGAAGAAAGAAACCGATCGAACTCACGGGAAGTTTCAAGATGACTATGGTGTTGACAACTGAAAGGCCTGAGTCACTATTAGTTTAATCGAGAGCACCACTACGACCGACTGAACGCACTGAATAAATAGACATAGTATATGATACCTAGAGTAACTTGTTATTGGCCTACTCATAAACTGGGGCGGGCAGACCTAGCACTTACCTTCTCCATAGATAACCCGCAAAAATTCTGAATTCTCTCTTGACCTGACTGTTGGTTCTCATATATTGATTGTCTAGTAGGTGACTTTGAATGGCTTCACTTACAAACTGAAAGTCCTCGAATGACCATAAGGCTCAGAATACCTAAAAGTTCATGTCAGCGTCATTGTTGACGTGCAAACGCAATTTTTACAGTGCCTAGAGAAGACATTCCTCCAGCGAAGACTGAGAGACAGACTTACATGCATCATATACCGTGAGTAAAATATAGCACGCCGATAAGATTTGGCCAGCGTCCCGGACCAAGCAACCGAAAAGTCGAGGGAGAGGAGATACTTGACCTGGGGCATCAAAATGTAAACGAACAAGGAAAGGTGGGCAATTGGAGTCAGAAGACACCTCGTGCGTTTCGTAGGTAGATGCCTACGATGATAAAGCCAGTGATCCAGACCGCATAGAAAAGTATGGGCAGGGCATAAGTTAGACGCCGGTCTTTCTCCCAGACTATCCATGTTCTGAGAGTCAAAATCACTACCCCATTTCTAAGTTTCAGTTTAAATGGGTTTCGAGGTATCACTCACACTCTGCACAGGCCATCCCAATTATGAACATCCCTATATTTCCTTTTGTTTTAACAAGGGACAGATTAATCAACTGAAGACAGTAACAGCTTACAGGCAGTATACTGGTACGTCAGCCGACAAACATTTGCAGAAAGCGCGAAGCCAAACTGATCTGAAACTCGACTATTAACAATGACAACGACAAATGACAGATGCCAGGACAAAACTCACGATACATGACGATGGATGAATCGATAAATGGCAGATACCGTGTCAGGAAATACAAAACTTTGGTTACGTTCCATTTTGAGGTCCAGACAAGCGAAATTTCCATTTCCAAGGTTAACAACCAGTCAAAGGCCTGAAATTTACGGACTCAGCTCATGAAGCTTATTTGACGAAGTCATGAATTTACCATGATTGTCATGCTTGCTACTGTTGATTGTTATCGCGGCATTTAAATACATGCTCCGGAACATCGACGAAGGTGCGCACCATTGCAATACTAGGAGCTGATTTATCATTATTGATCTCTACTCACAAATCAAAAGACCCACGTTGACTTGTCGACTCCGCTCGCCAGCCAAATAAAGTTCTTGGAGCAGCTGCACCGAGCCTACAGCTTCCATTGAGGTATTGGGGTGCAGTGAGGAAGGTCGTACGAGGGGATGGTGTGAGGGGATAGATGACAAGAACTGTCCTGTGTCCCAAGAACTATCAGTTCACACTGGTCAACTTAAAGGGCTATCAGAAGTCCCCGGAGGAGGTCTAAACAAGGATAAGATCACTCCAATGATCCGTGTCTCGGACTTTGTAGTACCAACTACGAGTTCTTTCGGCTCCGTTAGTCATTCTGGAAAGAAGTTGATTAGACTTAAATTTAATTGGAGATCAAGAAGGTATTTGGAATCTCGAATTCCGTCGAGGATGGATCACTACTAGTCCTTCGGCTACCTTAAAGGATATCTGCTGGTCACAGGTGTTGTACAACCCGAAGTGTGATGGCACTTGATTGGTGATTACAAGAGCTATGTTAATGTTTCTTATGGAAGCTGCAGGATTATATACTTTGGCATCAGAGATATAGGATTATCTGGAAGAGTGGTATGAAGGAAAGGGCCCATACACTATGGTCCAATTGCTTGGAGACATTTTTAGATGTACTCTTTTAATAAAAAACCAGCTCAGTGATGTGTGTCAAAAGGATACTCAAGGCTCTTGTGTAAAATAGATAATTATTATAATATTTATTTATTGATTAGTTACTTATCATAGTTAGTCATGCTTGCATTGTTGAAGACAACTTATATGTGAGTGACTAGCATGCTTAAGACCACTTTAACAGATTATGGGCCCCAGAGAGCAGGTACTGTGTCACTATTACTGTTATGAATATGGAGTAGGACTACATTAAATACAAAACCTAGGACAATAGTGAGTGGTTATTAAGAGAGTAGTCAACAACTATTGATGAGAAAAATGAGAAAGATGAAGCTATAACAAGTTATAATGACCTCTAATTGGCATGAAACAAATTGCAACAAACTCCAACAGTCACTAACAAATCTTCAATGTATCATACAAACCTCTAATAGACCTTCAATATTTATTGATATTTTATTAAGTACTACCAATGGACTATAGAGAAATCTCCGCTAAACTCCAAATGATCTTTAATAGCATTCTAGATCAATAGAATAATGAGTTCTATTTTACATATAACTTGTTAAAGAATCTCTAGGCTAACCAAACCTTATTAAAAGGACTTTTTGAATATTTGGAGACATATTAGACTAACTTGTTTATAAACATTGCTTTGGTTGACTTAGATATTACTATAGATGATTCAGACTATTTATCACAAATAGTCACTTACTAGTTTGTAATTGTTGAAGTGTATCTTCAAAAGACTCAAAAAAGCAAAGTAGTTTAGCAACAAAAGATGTTGTTAAGTCTGAGATTTAATCCTCAGACTGGACAGACTTAAATATATAAATGGAATAGTCTATGTACCTGGACAGAGTATCACATATCTACTGTCTATTGTTCTATATATGATAGTCCTTTTATGACAGGAATAGAGATAACTTAGTCATAGAGAAGCAGTTCTTTGAGCATTTATAAATAATAAATCAGTGTTATATCAAACATTGAGAGCCTTGTATCTCCATAGTATCTTATTGCCTTGAAATCTATTTATGGTCATCAGAAGCATATTAAAAAGAGCTTCCATGTGCATATAGAAGAAAATGTCTACATTCAGTGGTTCCCAAGATATTAGTAGATTAGTGTTCAGTACTTGTTGATCTAATATCTCAATGAATACTAATTGCTTTGGAATGTTTTGTACATTGTCTGAAAGGTATTTTTGAGGGCTTTAGGGCACATTTGAGATCATCAAAATCATACAAGTATCCATAGAATTATGGCTAAATAAAGTTTGTGATACTATTATATTTGTTATATATTAGAATAGATTAGGATAGTCACTGTAATGATCAAGATAGGTATAAATATAGTCTAGAAAGAGAAAAAATACTAAGTTCTCTCTTTTTAAGTTTTCTTCTCTAAATCTGAGATTATACTTTTAAATATTCTTAGATATATCTAAAAAGTATAATCTAAGTCTTATATCCTTTACTTTTGATATAACTCCTTTAAAAACTTAACTGGACCCCTTGAAGAGGAAAAAGAAGATATTAAGTATTAATATAGGCTTAAGGCTAAAACACATATTCACTTTGTGGTTTCAAGTTTTAATACTGACTGTTCCAAATTTTCTTGTTATTGTATAAAACTGTTTTTTTCTTCTCTGAGTCCTCTTTAAGACCCTTCTCCAAATCCTCCTCTTTCATAGAAGCTTTCTCTACTTTTGTTGTTTCAGAAGGATCCAGCCTCTTTAAACAATTATACTTCTGGTAGTCTGACTATTTGTGTTGTTCTTTTTCTTTTTTAGTACTCTTATTTCCACTTGACTCTACTTTAAATTGCAGTCTAGCTGTACTGCTCTCTCTTGCCACTTTTCAATTAATGTAGGAGTATAAAAGTTTAGTCTTTGATTGAGTGACCTTGGTCTCATGAATCACCTAATTCCCTCTAAGTCAATATTTATTTTATTTATTTTCCTTTTCCTTTTATTATATAATATAATTGGATCAGTAAATATGGACAAACAATCAAAACTTGTATAAGTAATGTACACGAATTAATAAGGACTCTAATGAGTTCTCTTTGTCAACTCTGATAAAGAGTGGGATCGAGGTTAAGATTACCTAACTGCAACTGGAGTCCTTACACTTGGGCTTAACTCTACTCTAAGTCAAAGTTGACAAAAAGAACTTATTAGAGTTTTCACTCATTTTGTTTTACTATTTATATATCTCTATCTATTTGTATATGTTTATGATATTCCATACATCTCTTCTGAGTTACATTTTCTAGCATGAAAATATATTCTCATATGTTCAAAAAATAAAAGAAAATAAATATTGACTTTAAAAAAATGGTAACTTATAATAAAGAGACAACTCTATTTCTACTAACCTCTACTAAATATTTTCATTCAGCTTCTTCTTTAAGAGACTTATTTTTATGGCCCTTTTCTTTTAACACTTTTTTGAAAATTTGAACATACTTATTACATGTTCTATTTCTCTGCTCCAATAACCTCAGCTTATCTACTTTCTCTCTCTTATTGCTATAGTTGTTATTATTATTATTGTTATTGTTGAAGCTATTGACCCTAAGATAAGAATTGTTGGTAGTATAAAGACTTAGACTTGGGTTGTATAATCCTAATCTTAATTCTATTTTTTATTAAAGTAAACAAAGAAAACTCATTAGTATCACAAATAGTTACTTACTTGTTTGTGATTGATGAAATAGAAGTTTTCAAGGCTTTGATAGCAGAGTAGAATAAGCAACAAAAGATGTTGTTAAGTCTGAGGTCTAATCTTTAGACTAGAAAGCCTTATATATATAAAAGGATGGTCTGTGTACCTGGACAGAGTATTATATGTTCTACTATCTATTATTCTATATATAGCAGTCCTTTTGTGTCTGAAATAGTAATAACCTAACTATAAAAGGAGCAGTTCTTGTTTGTGTTCAAGAATTAATATGTATCTATAGATAACAGATCAGTGTCATGCCAAACCTTGAGATCCTTGTATCTCCACAGGATCTTATCACCCTAAGATCTATTTATGATCATCAGAAGTGTATTGAAGAGAGCTTTCATGTGCATATGGAAGCAAATGTCTGCGTTCAGCAGCTTCTGAGATATCTACCAATCAGTGTCCAGCACTGATTAATTGATATCTCAATGAGTACTAATTGCTTTGACATGTTTTGGGCATCTTTTAAAAGGTCTTCTTGAGGGCTTTTAGATGCAACTTATATTGTGGGAATCGTGCAAGTATTCATGGAGATATGGTCAAATAAAGTTTGTGACAATTAGGATGTCATAATTTGCTTTAATATTTATTCTTTTTCTTTATTAATTAATTAATTAATAACATTATAACACAATGACTACAACACAGAAACATTATGAACAATAAAAAGGGACAAACATAAAAGAGAATAAGTGATAATCTAAGGTAGATTATATATTAATTAGGCAGTTGCCATGTATGGAATAACATATGGGCAAAAGCTGTCTAATGTGGGGAATTACTCAGAACTTGACAAATGGTAATATATAGATACTGTAGTCACTCTTAGAATAGATTAACCACAGCCACATGTATATATATAAATAACTAGTTAATTCATAAAGGAACTCTGTTGAGTTTTCCTTATCTTTATCTCTATAACCCTAGAGAGAGATCAGGAATTGCATCACTGGTCTTGACATAAGGTCCTTATTCATTGGCTATATATTATATCTCTAGTTATGATCTCCAAACCTAGTAAAGAACCCTAAACAGATTAGTTAGCATATTAATAGTTTAGTCAGTATACTTTAGCTTTGTTTTCCCATAGATAAAAACTTTAATTACCTATTGTTCTTTTTCAATCTATTCCCTTTGTCACAGCCCTCTATGATATACAACTGTTCTATTCTCTTCTTTTATTATTATTCAATTAATCTTCAATACTAAGTTTTATACTATTTGTACTAGTTTGCCAAGGGGATCTGGTTATAAGTCAACATACCTTATTAGAACTCTGTTATGATTTGCTCTGACACTTATCTTTTTCTTTATTAAATTAATTAATTAACAGCAGTATGACTTAATGAACATGATATGGGAATGTCATGATCTATAAAAGGGACAAGCATAGGAAAGAGATATGTCAATCACACATCTATCAGGTAGCCACTATGTGTGGGAAAACATATGGGTAGAAGCTGTCTGATGTAGGAAGATACTTAGGACTTGACAGATGGTAGTCCATAGATACCTTGTTCTCTCTTAGAATAGTCTTAGCATAGTCACTTGTAATTATATAAATAGATAGGCAATTCATAGAAGAAACTTTGTCGAGTTCTCCTCATCTTTTACCTCATACCCTCTAAGGGAGATCTGGGATTGTCCCATGGGTCCTAACACCACTGGCAGGAAAACTTATGCCGAATTCGATTTCAGAAAAGATATGGACTCATATTAGCGTAAACTTCATTACAAAGTTGCCCTTAGCACAAGGTTATGACTCAATCTTAGTAGTAGTAGACAGATTCATGAAAATGGCACATTTCATACCTACTACAGAGAGAATGAGTGCGGAGGGACTAGCATACTTGTTTAGAGATAATGTTTGGAAACTACACAGACTACCAGATAGTATCATCTCTGACAGAGGACCACAGTTCACAGCAGGAATAATAAAGGAGCTTAATCGCATACTGGGGATCAAGACAAAGTTGTCCACAGTGTTCATCTATAAATAGATGGCCAGACAGAAAGGATGAACTAGGAGTTAGAACAATATCTTTGCATGTTCATAGACTATTGATAAGAGCAATGGCCAGAATGGTTGGGTACAGCTGAATTTGCCTACAATAACAAAGTACATACTGGAATGAAGATGTCACTCTTTAAGGCAAATCAAGGGCAAGATCCAAGAATGGGATTTAAGATAAGAATGAAGGGGCAGAAAAGTTTGCAGAAAGAATGAGGAGTGTGTAGAAGGAAGCCAAGGCAGCACTACAAAAAGCATAGGAAGACATGAAGTGGTACGCAGACAGAGGGAGAGGAGAGGTAGAAGAGTATAGGGTGGGTGACTTGGTGCTATTAAGCACTAAAGATTTGAAGTACCAAATGATTGGAAGACAAATGGAGAAATTCACAAAATACTTTGTAGAACCTTACAAAGTAAAGGCAATCATTTCTAGTAATGCAATAGAATTGGAATTGCCAAGTACAGTTAAGATACACCCAGTAGTCAACGTCAGTAGAGTATGGAAGTATAAGTTGCAAGTAGAGGGTCAGAAGAAGGAAGTACCACAACCAGTGGTAATTGAAGGAGAACAAGAATAGGAGGTTGTCAGGACCTGCAAGACAATTCCAGATCCCTCTCAGAGGGTATGAGGTTAACTTGACAGAGTTTCCTCTATGAATTGACTAGCTATTTATAATACTACATATGGCTGTGACTAGTCTATTCTAAGAGAGATCAAGGTATCTATTAACTACCATTTGTTAAGTTCTGAGTAATTCCCCACATCAGACAGCTTTTGCCCATATGTTCTCTCACACATGGCGTCTGCCTGATAGGCATGTGATCTATCCCAGATCATCACTCGATCTTTCCATGCTTGTCCCTTTTATGATTGTGATATTTCTGCATTGTGTTCATTAAGTCATACTGTTGTTAATTAATTAAATTAATAAAGAAAAAGATAAGTATCAGAGTGAATCATAACAGAGGTGGAGAAAATTATGAACAAAAAAAAGGTACAAGAAAGGGACAAATACTTGGTGTGATAGAAAGGATACACAGCAAAGGAAGACACATGGGAAAGTAGAAAGAATTTGAAGAACACTATGAAACTGGTAGAAGATTTTGAAAGGAAATACAGTATAGAAGAAGAAGAAGAAGAAGTAAGATAACAGGAAGTGAATGAAGATAAGAAAACCTTCAGCAGAGAATTGCCAGGGAGGTATACTGCCAAATTGCTCTATAGATAGGTGTAAGGCTTTGGATCAAGGTTGCGTAACCCTAACCCTTAACCCTCTCTTTATCGGAGATTCACAAAGAGAACTCGTTAGAGTCCTCGCTAGATTGTGTACACTACTTATACATGTCCAATTATTTGTCCTTGTTTACTGATCCAACTATATTACATAATTAAAGAAAAAGAAAAAGAAAAGAAAAGAAATATTGACTTAGAGATAGAAGGCGATTCATGACAATAGGGCAATAAGAAATATGATCAGGAGTATTGGAGATAAATGGAAGAAAATTGGAAACAATGGAAAAGAAACCCATTTTCTAGGTATAGTAGGAATCCGTTCTTAAAGAGAGTAGAGGAAGAGAAAGACGAGTACAAGAAAGGAAAGATAGAGAAATGGGATGAAGAAGAGGACAAGGAAGATCGATGGAGGATAGAAGATAGGAAATATCTGGAGGTGTTGGAAGATGTAAATCAAGATATGGGCGACCTAAGAGACCCATACAATAAACTATGAAGAAGTCCTTGTGTCACAAACTTCATTCGGCCATAACTCCACGGATACTTGCACGATTCCCACGGTCTAAGATGCGTCGGAAAGCCCTCAAGAAGACCTTTCGAACGATGCCCAAAACGTGTCAAAGTGATCA
>Ga0153955_100312_pt1 | contig 28948 bp, 11 predicted proteins | sample TSFL039MetaG_FD_104744 | JGI IMG/M metagenome (GOLD analysis project Ga0153955, IMG submission 104744) | Attine ant fungus gardens microbial communities from Florida, USA - TSFL039 MetaG | ecosystem: Host-associated > Fungi > Mycelium > Unclassified | place: USA: Florida, Wekiwa Springs...
AGTAGTGCTATAGTATGAGAGGAACGCATACCTTTGAGATCCAACCAATGAGAGTACTCTCAAGCAGAAACTAAAAATGTTTCCTTTATTCTAGTGTCTAATAACAAGTGTTTACTATCTCATGAGCTCTTCTATTTTATATTTGATTACCTTCCCAGTACCTACTCAATTACATACAATTGTGGAACAACTTAGAGATTCTAATTCTCTGATCCAGTACTACTCACTTTTATAAGAATGGTAAAGCACATTTATTATTACATTCAGATCACAAATTCCCTGCAAAATAACCCTCTTATTTTCCTTACCCCCATATTACTGAGATCTTGTATTTTACATCTGTTTTCTAATTAAGTTCAACATTAATGAAATCAGAATCTGTTAATAGACTTCTAATCTATTGTCTTGGTATTATATTGGTCTAAGTTTGTTCTAGATTGAAAGCTGATAGTATTCCAAAGATAATTCCAAACTCCTGAGTCAAAAGAGTCTACATTAGTAGTCTACCTCTAAAAAACCTGATGCTAGCTTATCTGTCTTCTTTTCTGAGGTATTTGCTATTACAATAAGTAATAATATGGTAACCATTTAGTAAGAGTACTCTTTTTTTAGGACCAAAATATGACTGGGGCTTTGTAAGAGGGTTCTAGAGCATATTCTAGATAGGAGTACAAGGTTATAAAGCTTATTCTATATTACAATTCTATAGTAAATTCACTGGTAATGTAACACTATCAGTTCAAATGATCCCAAGTATATTGTGAAAGCTGCCTTCTATTCATTACCTTCCTTGATTCAGACATTGTTATAGCCCCATTGCAAGTCCATTTTTGTAAATACTTTCTTGGTTCTCATACTATCAATTAATTCTAATATTAGGGGTAAGGGATAGCTATCTTTGATTATTCTCTTATTTACATATTAATAGTTCTATACCATCCTCCTTTTTTCATTCTTTTTTGGAATAAATAGCACTAATGATGTCTGTAGAGATTTTGAAGGTCAAATATATTTCTTTTTGAGTTGGCTCTTCACAAATGTCTATACATCTTCCTTTTCTATTCTGGATAAAGGGTATATTTGTTTCTTTTTAGGTACAAAGTCTTTCTTGAGATTAATCACATGATCTCAAGGTTTTCTGGCCAGTATCTTTTCAGACTTTACTCATTCAAATACCTTCAGCCATTTGTAAAATTACTTTAGTACCATCTCTTTCACCTTTTAATGATCATTTGCAATTTTCTTTTCTCTTTCTTTTTTTCCCTCTATTGTCTATCTCATAGATCTCTCTTGTTCTCTACTATTATCTTCCTTCTCTTTATTACCTTCTTCTTGGGTATGCATTCACATAATAGTAAATACCTAGTCATTCTCACTTTTACTATTTCCCAATCTATTTCTAGGTTATATGTTGTAAGCCATGGTATTTCCAAGATTACATCTGTCTTCTTTAATTCACATACATCCACCCTTACTCATTCTACATGTTTTTTAAAGTACATGTTAACTTCTACTTTGTGGGTTACTGACCACCTGCTATTGTCACTCTCATCCACATTTTTTACTTTAAGTGGTCTAGCCAACTTTTCTAGTCTAAAGCCTTGCTTTTCAACTAGTCTTCTGTTCATGAACAAGCTTGTTGCTCCATTATCTAGCAGTGTTTTAACAGATACACTGCTATGGATGTCTATTTTCTCTAGTCTGACATTGAGCTAGACTTTTCTTAATAGTTTTAGTGTTTGTCTCACTTTTCTCTCAGTGTAGCAATCAGAGTCCATTTTATTCTATTTGTACAATATACTGTATTTATTATAGGAGGTTAGCTGAGGGCTTACTGGTCTTTCTGATCTTTTAACACCTCCTGTATTTTCTCTCTCACCTCTCTTCAATTCCTACAATGTTAGACTATATGCCCAAACATTCCATAGTTAAAACACCTCTAATCTTCTTCCCATCTCCTTCCTCTATCTACCTCCATTACATTGGAGTTTTGGATCCCTTGTCTTCCTCTATCTTTCCTTCTTAAATTTTCACCAAATCCTCCCCTTAGTACTCCATGGAAACCTCCCTGGTTCCTATTGTTCTAAAAGAACCTTGCTCCTCTGAATGGCTGTACTTCTGGTGGTCTAGCCATCCATGCTACTTTCTTTGACCCCAATATTTTCTCTTTTACTTGGCTCTATCTTAAGTTGCAGTCTAACTATATAGACCTCTTTCACCACTCCTTAATTGTTGTTGGAGATAATTCTGTCTTTACCAATCTTTGCCAAATGTTTTCATTCAGCTTTATCTTGAATTTCTTTATAAGAGACCTGCCCTCATAGCTGCTTTCTCTTGACACCTTTTTGAACACTTAGATGTACTTGTCATATGTCCATCCTTCCTGCTCCAACAATTTCAATTTATCTACCTTCCTTAATTCTTCATCAAACTCTCCAAACTTCTTTCTCATCTTTGTGAATAGTTTTTCTACTGTTTTTACTACCAATATCCCTTATTTTTTTTTCTCCAATACATTTTCCTTCCACACTTTCACTATCCTTCTCTGTATATATATCAACATCCAGGAGATCTTTTTCTCCTCTGAGCTTTCTCCTATCCTTATACTTATGTATAAGTAGCAGATATTGATGAATTCTACTACCTTCTCTCTTTCTCTATCAAACAATGAAGGCTTGGCCACCTTTCTCTAAAGTTGCTTTCTTAATAGGAGCTGTCACAAACTTCATTTGGCTATAACTCCACAAATACTTGCACAATTTTGACATTCTTAGATGCATCTAAAAGCCCTTAAGAAGACCTTTCAAACAATGAGAAAAACATGCCAAAATGATCAGTACTTATTGAGGTATCAAGTAATTAGTACTGGACACTGATCTGCTGATATTTCAGGAACCACTAAATGTGAACATTTTCTTCCATATGCATATAAAAGCTTTCCTCAATATACTTCTGACAACTATAAATAGACCCCAAGGTAATAAGATCCTGTGGAGATACAAAGACCTTAATATTGGACATGATACTAATCTATTACTCATAAATACTCATTAGTCCTTGAATAAAACAAAGGACTACCTCTCTTTGGTTAAGTTATTGCTATTCCTATCACAAAAGGACTACTATATATAGAACAATAGGTAGTAGATATGTGATGTTCTGTCCAGGTGTACAGACTATCCTATTTATATATATAAGGCTCTTCAGTCTAAGGATTAGACCTCAGACTTAACAACATCTTATTCTACCTTGTATTCAAACTCTTAAGAATCACCACTCTTCAATCACAAATCAAGTAAGTAACCATTTGTAATAGAAGCTGCTTGATTGTCATGGTATGTTGGACAAAGTATTAAAGAATTTGGTTCATGATTAGACCTTCTTCTTGTTGTTGTAGTTATTGCTGTTGCTATTATCATTGTTGTTGGGGTTGTTGGCTCTAGGATGATGATTGGTAGAATATGAGTGAGTCATCTCAAGTAGTGTCTTCTTCTTTATCTATTGTTTCCTTATAAGAAGAGTGGTCATCTTTTTCTTCTGAACTAATTTTTACACCTATTAGAGAGCATGTCTTCTTTCAGCTAGGCATCTACTTTAATTTTGGGTTTGTAAATAAACAAATGTATATAAATAGTATAAAACAACTAGCAAGGACTCTAACAAGTTCTTTTTGTCAAACTCTGACTTAGAGTAGGATTAATCCTTGAGTAACTCAACTTAAGTTTGCAATTTTTATAATACCCAAGAAAATTATCAGTGACAAAGGACCCCAATTTGTATTCACATTTATAAGAGAACCTTGCAAAGCTCTGAGAATTAAAAAAGCTATGTCAACAAGCTTATTATTCTTAAATAAATGAACAAATAAAAAGGATCAATCAAGAAGTTAAGGTGTTTTTATAACTATTATGAACTAGTCTAGTTCTAAAATTGTATAACTAAAGAAATGAGAAGAATAGAAACTTTTTTCTAATAGATTAGATAAGATATGCTAAAAATAGATGAAAATAAGATCAAAGATAAAATAAAGTCATATGATCAGGTCACATGATAAAAAGTTCTGAAAGGATTGTAAAATAGTTACTCTATATATAGCCAAATAGAAATTGTATATAAATAAATAGTTAAATCCAACAAGAAACTCTATTGAGTTTTCTCATAATGTTAAGTATGAGCTAAGCTAGCTGTCTCAAACAGCTTACTTATTACAACAATACTATAATAATTACAAACAAGATAATTAGATAAAACAATAGCAGAATTCCAGCATAACAACAAAAAATATATAGCAATAGGATATATTCTATTCTATCTAAACTATAGTAGACACCCATGGAAAGAAAACCTAATAGTAAAGACAGAAATACCAAACCTAGAAGAATTTCTGAGAAAAATAGAAAAGGCATGAGAAGAAGTGAAAGCATTTATAGAAACAATAAAGGAAACAATAAAGAAGTAATATGACAAAAAAAGAAGAGAATCATAAAAACTCAAAACAAAAGAACAAGTATAGTTAAAGACAAAGAATATCTAGACAAATTATGTTGAAATACAATCAAAAAAGGGTATAAATAGATAGCAAGTACAAACTAAGTATACTACTTATATACTCACTTAGAACAATAGCAAAAGATAATCACATGCATTGCACAGACTCATATAAAATTCAAATTCCAACAAATTGACCTTTAAAAAAGCTGAATCAAAAAAAATATGGACTTTTTACAACTAAAGAGAAAATTGAACAAGAAGTATATAAACTGAAGCTTCTAAAAAGATGGGCTATATATGATATTTTTAATGAAGACCTATTTATACATTGCAAGGAGACAGAGTTTACAAGCCAGCACAAGGACCTAGCACCTCCACCAGACATTGTCAATAAGGAAGAAGAATACAAAGTAGAAGAAATCAAAGGACATTATAAAAAAGAAAGAAATGTATAGTTTCTAATTCACTGGAAAGATTATGGAAACAAACATGACCAATGGATGGCAGAGACAAATTTATCACATGCAAAGGAGGCAATTCAAGACTACTCATAGTTAAGGAAGATCAAAAATATATAAGCAAATGATTGAGAAATTTCTAGGGGTAATAACATAACACTGACAAATATGAGCTCTCAACAACAAGTCATATCAGAAAAGATTTCCTTCAAATTTCTGAAAATCTTGCCAACTTACATATTTACAAAGCCATTATCACATGACAAGATTCAACAGATTATTTCACAATTCAACTTATAGGACAACACAGTAAGTGCATTGATCCAGAGAAAGTATTGGACAGAGCTGATATACTCACATGAACTTAGAAGGATTAGGCCATAGATTGGACAGGACAGAACACAAGTGCTTAGTGATAGCTTAATCCTAATGAGCAGCAGTGAAGTTAGTGGATAGGTCAGCCATAGATAAATAGCCTGGACATTCAGCAGTAGCCCTTAGTTGTCTACTATAGAGATGACGATGAGGTTAGGTCCTTATTATTTTTCTTCTGTCCATATTACTCATGTGCTATGTATTCTATCTTTCTATCAGCATGTTGTTGGGGTAATGATGCAGTGCATAGGTGATGTTGACCAATTAGTTTGTTGACATGGAGGTGGATGGGTATTAGGCCTGCAATGGCTTTCAATACCCCAGGTACGGGAGGTACAGAAGGCTCCTGCGATTCATAGTGCAGCTCTACTTTTCTTCAACTCCTTTTAACAGATAAAAGGTGGGGGTCATAAATATCATTGTCAGTGATCTCATGAATTTTATTCAGAATTTAATATTCATTGATTATTTTTTCATCTTTCAAATGCGGCTGCATGCTCTTCGACCCCATGTCCAAGTACTTCTCGCAGTTACACCAGTGTATGAGCTTTGAAAGCTCAGGTCGCAGCTAGGAGAAATTTTCAGTTAGGAGAAATTCTATGAATGTCTTATTTCCTGATTCACAATGACTTCTAAGAAAGGAGAACAGGCTTTAGGAGTAGCCTGGTGGGACTTCACCGAATGTCTATATAAACAGGGCTCTCACTTGCTGTTATCCCAGCATCGTTGTCAATTTCAAGATGTTCTCCTCGGTCCCCTTATCCGTTCTCTCTGCCGTGTTCCCCGTCGTGCTTGCTCAGAGCTCTGGATCTGGTCTTAGCCCCGACTCCGGCTCATACGTGGCTGGTCTCGTCGACCACTTGAACGGCCTTGGATACACCGAAGCCGCGAACGTACTCACCAAGGCTAATAGTACGACCTCCGGACAGCAGTGGTTATCAGAGCTGTCGAACGGAAATTACACTGCTTTCGTGCCTGACAATGCAGCCTGTAAGTACTCTTCTGGTATTTCAATTTGGGGCTCATTTCTCTTTCAGTTCAGAACCTGTCGATGGAAGTTTCTGGCAACGATGAGTTATTGTCGCAGTATCTGTCGTATCATTTCGTCCATGGAAACTTTCTCAACTCTACCGTTGCTTCGGCTGGTGGTGGAGGTGGAATGACTTCTACACTCAGTCAATCTGGCCAATCATCTTCCAGCTCAGCTTTCGCTTCACAGACTCTCCTTGCGAGGGTCCGACGTCAAAGTGGTGGTGGTGACCCCTCCGCTGGACAGTCGATGGCCCCAGCACTGATGAGTGGGATCTATCCTAACGATACGATTGGTCGTACCCTCCTTGATTCCCCAGATCTTGTAATGCTTGAAGGAAATAAGTCCCAGGTTCTTGCTTGGACAAGGTTGAATGAGACTGGCAATGTTACCCTTCTCGATCAAGCGTGCGTTTATTTTCATCATCTTCATTTCATAGTCCTGACAATGGTTCTTGTAGGGATATCATTGTCTCGAATTCCTCATCCTACCAAAATATATTCATCAATGCGATCAATGGAATTATTCAACCTCCCGGTAACCTGTCCCAGGCACTTTCTGCGGTCAACGCGACGTCGTTCTTGAGTCTTGCTCAACAGGCAAATGTTACAAGCTCCAGCGGGGACAACGTCACTGTTCTTGACGCTTTATCCTCACTGCACGGTTTCACTCTCTTCGTCCCTAGTAATGACGCCATCCAGAATGCCTCGTCAACGTTCAGCGGTCTCCAGAACAATGGAACGGCGGTGATGGCTCTTCTCGGTAACCATGTGAGCTTTGTTTGCTTGTTATCAGATTACGACTAACCCGTTTGACAGGTAATTAATGGGACTACCGTCTATTCACCGGACATTCAAAATGCTACCGCTGAGAGCTCCTCTACCAATTTCATAACTGCTGCTGGTGAACAAATCACTGTCATTTCTAATGGTACTGGTGGTTTGGTCGTTCAGAATCAGAATGATAGCAGTGCCCAGATTGTCCGTCCTGATATCCTTCTCTCGAATGGTGTCTTCCACATTATCAATAACGTTCTCGTGGATACCGACAGCAATCCTTCACAAGCAAGTTCCGCGTGAGTCTGATCATCATAACATCTAGCTTTCAAGTGACAATATACGTTTTAGTGTAATGTCTGCCTCATCTGTTGCTGCTGCCCAAAGCTCAACGGACACCCTCCCAATCGGAGGTGGTTTCGCTACTCTGACCTCGGGTAGCATGTCCCAGAGCCAGAGCGCAAGCTCATCATCATCTGAATCCCAGTCAGCTTCGTCGACGTTTAGCGACAGCTCGAGTGCATCACAGACTGAATCGTCTTCCGCCTTCAACGATGGCTCAACGCAGCACCGAGCAACCAATGGCTCCCCAAATGTGCTTGGCTCTCCCCTGTTGGTATCTGTGTTAGGAGCGTTGCTCTGGACCTTTGGCTTGTAATTATGTCACTGTTCCTCTTTTCTGTGTCGCATAGATCCTATAAAAATAGATATCTTAATGGTATTGGCCTTTGTTCATTTTTCCTTGTACGAGATAGATGTGCATAGTGTATCAGGATGAATAAAACATGGATTGAGGCCTGCAAACATTATTGATATGACAGGAATTGGTCCAAGCGTGCTTCAGCTACAGACTCAATATTTATATTGACAGAGTGGATGGACGTAGTAGCTAGTGGCTGTATAAAGCAGATGTAGTAAGTAACAAAGTTGAATAAAACAAAAATAAGAGAAATGTAGATGATGAACAAAACATTATAGTTACCAGACATAAACTTTGACACTTTCCAAGTGTTGAAATGAACTGGCACATGTCACTTTTACATTTCCTCCATCTAATGATATCATTCCATTCCTTCCAGCCTATCCTATCATTCTGATAGAATGCTTCTGGTTTTTTTCCTTGTCCAGTCATCCAGCTCCATTATATGTGTTAGACATAGGATAGGTATTCCTCAATCATTTACTCAACCAGGAGACATCTGAGATATATTGTCCTTTACCAAGTAGTAAAGGGTAGGTAGGGCCCACAAAGATAAATCCTAGAGTAAGTCAATGATTACTGTTGAATGGAGCTGTGTTCTGACATTATTCGCATGGAACTAAGCCATCATTCTATGTCTCACATCACTCGTTACCTGTCTCAGATTTTGTTGATATTTCCTTTTTCATTGAAATGTAGGTAGCGAGGCCTACATATAAATTGTTAGTATACTTCCACTCCCTCAGCCATCTACCTTGATAGGTGACTCCTGAGGTGAGAATGTTAACTACTCACTGTCTATAGTACATACTGACTTCATCCTGTAGAACTTATACTTTTTGTTGAAATGCAATCAGAGGAGGGCATGGTAGGGTACAAATGGATGGTAAGTACTATTAATATTTGATACAATTCTTATCAGTTTACCTTAAGTAAGCTCTTACATTTGTCCACTCCATCATTTTAGATTACCTTATCCTATGTATATAAGGCTTACCACTCTAGAATAAAGAGAGCAGTTGCTTCCTCCTCTTACTATCATAAAACACTATATATCTAAGCTATTTAGGTAAGTAGTATGGTGTGATTGACCACCACACTATGCTCATTGGCACCCTTTTAACAAGTATAGACTACTTACACTGCTTATATACCTATATCATGTAACATCAATTGATCTCATCATGTGTATTGAAATTCCAATACTTTTATAGGTAATAAACAAGTTGTCTACCTTAATAGATGACTTCTGAGAACTTATACTTGTTGAGAAAATTCTAATATATATTTAATGTCCTAATAGCTTGCTATTAGACAAATAGATAAATATTCCTGGAGAATAAATCATATAGTTAATTTATTATTACTAATTGTCATGGTATTACAAGGCTGTATTAACCACATAATGGTAAATAAACTAACCACATATATGTATGAACAGCTCAGGATAATAGTAACTACTCCAGAAATCACTTAGAATTTGATGCTCTCAATAGATTAGTAATAAACTAATTGATGAGGAAAATTTAGGCATAAGCCTTGATAAACATCCATAGACTTTTATAGACCTTTATGGAATATAGTTTAATACTACTCTAAGCTCTAGCTAAACAATAATAATACTATGTCATGGAGTAGTATTAATCTGTACTAATTAAATGATAATAATGAATACTTTGAGATCTGAGATGAATGTTGTCTAGAACTCATTTACAAGTATGCTACCAAAGAAAAAGAAAACATAAGATCTAAATGTTATAAATTGTGATATGAAGGCTCTTTCTTTTTCACTTTCTATTTTTAGAACAGACTTACATAATCAGATATGTCACATGATCAATCACATGACATGTTACATTGATGTCATATGATCACCATAGGAAAGTAGTACATAGACCAAGTAGAATAGGTATAAGTAGTGTACTCAAATCCAACAGGAACTCTAATAAGTTCTCTTTGTTAACTTTGACTTAGAGTGGAGTTAAGCCTGAGGTTGCTCATCAGAGACTGAACTCTTATACTAGAATATTACCAAGTAAAATCTAGAATGTAATTTTGTTGACAACAAAAAGAATGACCTTGGCTTCAACTTATATGTTATATCTCAATCTTTTATTGTTGTTTTGGTTATTAACTTTGGAATAACAGAGTCATTAGAGTACAAGTTGAAAAGAAAATATATACCAAGTCCAAGAAAGGAGATGTACATAGAACATGGACTACAATGTAATTACAAGAGATTAGAAAACTAAAAGTTCTACTATGAAAAGGAGAATAATAATAATTAATTAATTAAAAAGAAATAACTAAATAAATATGAAATTTATATATATTATAGTGACCGTTAGTTGTGGTAACTTAGAATCACACTCTAAGTCAGAGTTGATAAAGAGAACTCATTAAAGTTCTTACTAATTGGTTTAGCTACTTATATATAAATAATTATTTACTAGTATTTGTCTACTTAAGTTATCTTGCAAACTCCTTTTGAGTCATAAGGTCTTGCACACTTCAAAATATTACATAATAAAAGAAAATAAAAAAGAAATAAAATAATCTGCCACTGTGGATTCTCTAGTTCACCTGCTATTTCATTGCATATATAATATACTATTATTATATTACAAACTGACCAATTACATAATAGTATATGTAATTATGCTATGGAGAAAGGTTCCTTAATCTCAATCCTATATAAATTTGACAGCTATACTTGAATTATCCAGTTCTCTTGACAAATTGAGGCTCACCAATAATTTAATCTATAGTTATCAACCTTACCTTGTTTTGTCCAGTCCATCTTGCCTATTAGTAGTCTGCTCTACAACCCATTCCCAGTCTAACACCCTACTGGGATAAATAAACCCACTATTTATTCAGACAATATTGTTGAGTCCTAAGAAATTAATCAAGAAACTAACTACACCCAAAGTAATGACTCTAAGGTCTTAAGACTTCAAATCCAACTAGCTCAAATCCAACTCCAACTTGCTATTGTCTATTAAAATAGATCCTAAACATATCCTACCAAATAAGCCACATCACATTCTCTAGATAATGACCATCTTTTCTTATTTGCCCTGAACAATGACTATAAGAATAAGAAAAGTCCAAATATCTAGCTATTTTATAGAGAAACCAACTTTGACTGTTTCCTTACCAAAATTAATGGTATCTTTCTATTAGTACCCTAAAAATTTGCAAATAACATGTAACATATAGTATTTACATGCCAATATCTAAAAGAGAATACCATTTCATGGGCCAAACCAATACTTACTGGAAAAGATTTAGTTGCAGAGAGATTGGAGAAAAATTCTTACTACCTTCTATAAACAGTTCTAAGACCCTAATATTCATGACCATTTGACTAAGTAACTATATTTGCTTAAGCAAACAAGCTCTGTCAAAGAATATACCTTTGAGAACTTCACTTGTAAAACTAGGTAATTTCATACAATATGGGGTAATATATTTTATAGAAGCTTGAAGAATAATATAAAGGGCCTGCTAGTAGAGGTTCTGTGCTACAAGAGCAATTATAAAAGCATTAAGCAAACTGCCCTAGAAATAAACAAACAGTAAACCTTTTACTGTTTTAAAACTCTACACTATTCCTTTTCTATCCATAGTCCCTTTAGTCCTAGTACAATAACAACTTTGACCTATGCCAATCTTATAAAGAATTTCTCCATTATATGGGACCACTGTCATAAGATAAAAAAAAACAGACATCACTTCTTTTGTCTTTGCTTATATTCTAGAGATTTTGGTCATATAACTATCTCTTGTCCTGTAAGAGCACCTCATTCTCAATTAAATGCTACCAACCCCCTCATTCCTAATAAACTGATTCCAATTTCACAAACTGATGTCTGAGGTAAGAAAAGTTTAAGTTTAATGTAGATAGCTATCTCTATGCTAAGTATCAAGCCCAATTACATTTGTAAGACATACATTTCTCTGAGACTGATTTAATTACCTCACCATATTAGTGAGAGGATTGGGTAACAAGGTCCTGTCTAATGCTTTCTTATATATATACTACTTATAATATACTATCCAAGATATACCTTTTAAGAACATGTTTATTAAGGCTTCAACAGACAAATACCAAGTAGTACTGGGAACACCATAATTTTACCAAGTCAACTCCAGGATAGACTGGGAAAACCTTAGGATCTAACTTCAAAGAAGATCCAACCACCTACTAAATATTCAAGAAACAACACTTCCATTTAACTAGACCTCATTCAAGAAATAGAACTCTATCCTATCTGCCATCATGAATACTCTACTAAGCCAACAGTCTCAAAGACATTAAAAACAACTACAAGACAAGCTCAAAAGCCAACTATTGCACTTCCAGTACTACATACCTTCCAAGACTATATTCTTTACTCTAAACAAAGATTTTAACATATTATCAAGTCTAGAGATGAATGGTTATTGTATCTCTAAGCAAACATACTAATACTCCCATAGTATAAGAATTACACAGATATTTTCAACTCTGAAATAGTGTAATAACTACTTCTTTATAAAGGATATCTCAACTATGCTATAGACCTGGAAAAAAAGTCAAATACCACTATGCTGGCCAGTGTATTGTTACTTGTAGTGAACTCAAGCTAGGGTCAACTTAAGCACACACTCTTTATCAGAGTTGACAAAGAGAACTCGTTAGAGTCCTTGCTAATTGGTTTAGCTACTTATAGGTGAATCAGTATTTACTAGTATTTGTCTACTCAAATTATCCTGCAGACTCCTTTTGAGTCATAGTGTCCCGTGCACTTCAAACTATTACATAATAAAAGAAAATAAAAAAGAAATAAAATAATCCGCTACCACAGATGCCCTAGCTCACCTGTCATTTTATTACATTACTCAGAAAAAAAGCTAAAACTACTTAAGGAATTTATTAAGGATATAGACACATGCTCTCAACAAAATAATGATCAAAAATAAATACCCTATTCTCTTTATCAACTCCTTACTAGACTAACTCCATAGTACTAGATATTTTACCAAAATTGACCTTAGAGAGATATTCCATTTTCTCAGAATCCAGAAGGATGACAAATAAAAAATAGTCTTTTGTACACTCTTTGGACTCTTTGAATTTTTAGTCATATCCTTTGACCTATGTAATGCCCCTGTCTTGTTCTAGAGTTATATAGACCAAGTACTCAGGGGCTTAGAGAATGAACTCATTGTCTACTTGGATGACATTCTTATTTATAGAGCTATATTAAAGGAACTACATATCAGGATGGAATACTGTTTACAATGCCTAAGAGAAAACCAATTGTTTACCAAACTTAAGAAGTACAAGTTTGAAGTTGCTAAGATAAGAATACTGGGATTTATAGTAAATATAAAAGGCTCAACCATAGAGCTTGAGAGAGTGAAAACCATTTTAGACTAGCTGGAACCTAAGACATTAACCCAGGTCCAAGAATTTGTTGGATTTGTAAACTTCTACTACAGATTCATCTTCAATATATCAAGCATCCTAAAATCTATTACAGACTTGACAAGGAAAAAAGTGCAACTATTCAAATGAAATATTGCAGCATTAGAAACAATGAAGAAAATAAAATACTATTTCACTACTCAGAAGATTTAACCCAACAAGATCTATACACATATTTATGAATACCTTAAACTATGCTATTAAGCTAGACCAACAATTTACAGCAAAATAATAATATTTTAGTACTCTAACAAGACTAATCTATCTCTAGAACAAGAACAGAAATTCCTACACTTCTCTATAATATGCTCAGATTGTACCTTTCAGTGTGAATACACTCAAAAGATGGAGTAGTGGTTGTGAACATCACTATTAAATATCTCAAACCTATAAAACCTGTTAGGATATTAAGTCAATGTTATTGACTGAGTTGAAGGTTCAAAAATCTTCTAGAGTATTTCCTTTTCTTAGTATATAAAGTTAATAGTTTATCATTTTATACTCACTGATTTGCAATAGAATAAAAGTATTCCAAGTCAAATCATCCTACGACTTTGTGTTTTCAACAAAACAAACTATAGTATATAGGAACTTTTATTAGGACCTCTGATGTCATAGATCACCTATCAGATGCATCTATCAATCATTGATGAATAGCTACAGAAATAAATCTTACTTACAAGAATAAGAAGCAGCCTGTAGTACTGTTAAACTATACTAGAAAGATATATCAGATAAGTAGAATGAGATGAGATAAAATAGAAAAGAAGAGAATGAAGGATAAAAGTATACCTAAGTGGTAGTGAGGGATAAATGGCCTTGATTAGCTACTGTAAACTAAAAATAGGCTCTGAGTCTAGATTAAAGACAAGTTGGTAATGAAGAAGACCACTTGTAAGAGGACATTTTGATATTGAAGATATCTTTTTGATGATGTAGAACTAGGTTAGCAAGAATTAGAAAGGATTGGTTGTATAGAATATATGGACTTCAGCTTTATTTCAAATTCTCAGTTTCATTTTCAAGTTTCTGTTTTCTCTGTATTTTTTTATTTTTTATTTATATCCTTAATATAAAATATTCAAGTTGCAAGGAAAGCAAAACAAGGAACTCTGTATCTGCCTTCTGAGCTCTAAAGTTATAAAGTCACAATGGCATACCAGACAATTAATTTTGACAATATAAGTGACATTTAGAACATAATAATCATAATATATGGCTCTTAAAAGAGAATCAGCTTTCCAGACATAACCACTAGAAGTCTGGTTATGTACTCATAAACACTATTTGAATAACAGAGTAGTGGCCGCAATCACCACTATCAGTACTTTATAAGGCTTTTCAGATAGTCTCATATTATATCTATATGGTGGACTCCTCCCTAAAAATGCTCTCAAAAGTGAACACAACCTTAGAAGCATTTCCCTTGATAATGACATTATCTAGTAGCTGACCCTTGGTTTATAATAGTAATACCATCAAAGGCTGCACATCAGTTCTGATTGGCATTTCAAATATAAAAAAACAAGATAAAGATATACCAAGAGTCATTAGGAGAGTATCACAAATAGTTACTTACTTGATTTGTGATTGATGAGTGATGATTCTCAAAGCGGGGTAGAATAAGCAACAGAAGATGTTGTTAAGTCTAAGGTCTAATCCTCAGACCAGGAAGCCTTATATATATAAAAGGATAGTTTGTGTACCTGGACAAAGTATTACATATTCTACTGCCTATTGTTCTATATATGGCAGTCCTTTTGTATCTAAAATAGTGATAACCTAGTCATAAAAGGAGCAGTTCTTGTTTGTGTTCAAGGATTGATGTATATCTATGAGTAATAGATCAGTGTCATACCAAATCTTGAGGTCCTTGTATCTCCACAGGATCTTATTACCCTAGGTTCTATTTATGGTTGTCAAAAGCATATCAAAGAGAGCTTCCATGTACATGTGGAAGCAAACATCTGCATTTGGCAGTTTCCAAGATATCTGTCAATTAGTGTCCAGTACTGATTAACTGATATCTCAATGAGTACTGATCAATTTGACATGTTTTGGGCATCATTTGAAAGGTCTTTCTAAGGGCTTTAAGACACAACTTAGAATGTGGGAATCATGCAAGTATTTGTGGAGATATGGCCAAATAAAGTTTGTAACAAAGAGTATAGAAAGAAGGAGAGTCTAAGAGAAGTGGATAGAAGACAAAGGAAAGAGTAGAAAAAGATCTATGAAAAGGATCAGAAAAGTTGAAAGCTGAGAAAAGTAAGATTGATAAAGAACATGTACTCAAGAACAGTTGGACCAATATCTAAGTTACCTCTTGAGCATCCCAAAACTCTTAGAATAGGCTCAAGATTGGCCTACAAGATAAGAAAAGTTAGTAGGAATTGGATAGAAAGTACAGAGAGTAGCTATTGCATAATTGGATGCAAATTCAACTTATTTTACTTATCTTTTCTAGTAATCAAAAGAATTTCTTTTTTCTCTTGTTTGTTGCATTCTGGGCTTTGTAATACTAATCTAATACTCTAGTAGTACAGAATGGCAAAAAGAAGAAGAACTCCTATTTTTGTCCTTTATTGCTCTAAAGCTAAAACTTAACTTAGGTGATTAAGAGCTTTTTTTCTCTTATTTCTCTTATATAAAACTCTATAAAACTTCTCTGAAGGAATACCTACTCTAAAAGAAGACTTGGGCATTTACTTGGACAAAGAGCTAAACTGATCACTATGTGTTTTTGGAGTAAGTTGCCAACTGTACAGTCAATTGAGAATAAGCTTGTATGAGGGCAATGTGAGATCTAGATAGGACTGCTGTATCAATAGCGAGCTAGCCTACTAGACTAGTACCTTAGACAGTAGTACTACAGTGTAAGAGAAATGTATATCTTTGAGATCTGACTGGTGAGAGTACTCTCAAGCAGAAACTAAAAACATTTTCTTTTATTCTAGTCTCTAACTATAAGTGTTTGCTACCTTGTAAACACTTTCTTTTACATTTGATTATCTCCCCAGTGTCTACTTAATTGTATACAATTGTAGAATGACTTAGAGATTCTGATTCTCTAACTCAGTATTACCTACTTTTGTAAGAACAGTAAAGCATATTCATTCTTACATTCAAAATCACACATCCCCTACAAAGTAATCTCTTATTTCCTTTATATCCCTATCACTGGAGTTTGCATTTCTTTTTATTCTCTTTAGTAGTGTACTTGTAAATAAGTTCTGAATATTATTTAGATCTTGGAGTAATTATTTTCTTTATTATTTTCTTTATTATTTAACTAATCCACTATCTCCAATACTACTCCATGACAGTCTCTAGCTACTTTTTCTTCACTAGTACTTGCTCTTCATTATCTTTTTCAACACTAACCTCCTAATTTGGTCTTTTACTTAAACTATCTGTCTTCTCCATTTTGTTTTTTACAATGTGTTTCAATATAAAGTTAAATTTGAACAGATATAGAGTTCATTGTGCTTGTTGGTGATTTAGTTTTTAATTGCTTATAAAATACTCCAAGTTCTTATGATCTGTTCACACTTTGAATTTACTTCTAGTTTCTTTTAGAAAATGCCTTCAAACTTCTAAACAATACATAATAGCCAATATTTTTCTATTATGTATTTCATAATTATACTCTGTTTTATTTAACCAATTTAGAAATATAGACTACCAGCCTCTACTTGTTATCTTTATATTTATAGATAAAAATGCCTCCCATTGCAAAGTTTGAGGTATCTACTTTTACCCAAAACTTCTTATCTAAGTCTGGGGCTATTAACAAAGGTCTATTAGTGAAGACTCTTTTTAACTACTCAAACTAGTGCAACCTTAAGGAGTAACTCAGGTTGCAACACTCAAGTAAAGACTTGAGGATAATGTAGTGACCATTAGTTGAAATAACTTAGAATTATACTCTAAGTCAGAGTTGACAAAGAGAACTCATTAGGTTCCTAATATTTGATTTACCCTACTTATACACATTTTCTGTTTGTACACATTAGAGTCCTCCCATGCATCTCATTTGAGTCACTCTCCTTGATATGGAAAGTTATTCCCACAAATCCAAAAAATACAAGAAAAGAAAAAGAAAAGTAAATATTACTTAGGGAAAGTGGTGATTCATGACACATTCAAGGAGTCACCAGGTGCTCCTTGAACTTAAACCACCATGTGGTCTAGTTTTCCTATGGCTCTGGCTAAGACATAGTGAGTTACATAGTGGTACACTACTGACTACACCCAAGCTACAGGCTGGGGTTGTTCCGAATCAGGTGTAAATGTTAGAATCACATGACGAGGACATCATTAAGGATCATCCTAAGGGATTCGGATACGGAAGGGTACATCCGGTTGCTGTAATATTGAACCACCGTTCCAACATATTCATGATCTTCCACTAATTCACTTCAGGTCATCATTTGTCGGATCCTCACTTTCATCATTCCACGGGCCATAATTTGACTAAAATCCATGATATCACTCCCACACGGTCTAGCGCTAGCACTGGTATATAGTCTTGACCCAACTTCCGCTTCTTGTGACTCATAATCAAGTCTTCACTGATGCCGCCTCAAGAACGCATCCAGGTAGCAATTGTGTACGTTTAGTCGTAGATACATCTTGTTTAGCTGCTGATCTAGTACAGGGGTGCTGGTATAGCCGGCCTCACGTTAGCAGCGGCCCTCAATGCGTTCGACTCGGGACAAAAAATCGCTATAGATCTCTATGAGTCTACTTCGGAACTTTCAGAGATTGGCGCTGGTATCATTATGTGGCCTCGAGTCTGGGAGATCTTCAAAGAGCTTGGATTAGGGGACACATTGATCCCGTTCTTCAGTCATTATCCCGACCATAAACCTCGTATGCTGTGCTTTATTACTTTCGCAAGATGTTGTATACTCATCTATTTCGAGGGGTGGTTTTCGAGATCAGGAAAGCCGATCAGAAGAACGGATTCAAAATTCTGGAGATCATGAAAGATGGTATGTCCAAAAATACGTCAGATTCAAGGGTCTGACGTTGTCATGCGCCTAGGTGGGGCACTTAACATCCATAGGGCAGACCTCCAGAGAAGTCTCTTACAACATCTCCCTTTGACTGGTTCTGGTATACCAATCAACAGCACTTGCACCCTCCATCTCTCCCATAAACTGGTTGATTACGAATTCTCTCCTCCCAACTTCTCTTCTGGTTCTTTGAAACTCTGCTTTGAAAACAAGGTCAATAGAACTTGTGATATTCTCGTTGGTGCAGATGGAATTAAATCGACGGTTCGACGACTGTTCCTCACACGGATGCCGAACCCAGAGAGATATAGAGAGTTTCTGGATCCCACATGGACTGGATCGTTAGTTTACCGGGGTCTCGCCGACGCAGAAGAACTGAGAAAAGTTTATCCGGGACATAGAGCTCTCAACCATCCTGGGATCATGGTGTGTGCTGAGTCTTTTGATTTCTATCCAAGTTCACCAACACCACAATGCACAGTACATTGGGAAGGGGAAGGTGAGGGAACAGTTGTTAACTGGATAACCAGTAAGACACTAATAGTACATCAGCACTGTGTGGTATATGCAGTTTCTGGAGGGAAGTATATCAACGTTGTTGGCGCCGTCCACGACGAGACGAAAGGAGGGACTATATGGGATGGCCAGTGGAATCAAGAAGTGACACAGAACGAGTTTTTGGAATGCTTCGTTGGATGGGATGAAGAGTTTCAAGCACTCATACATGTATGTCTACCTTCTCTTCAACAGGAAAAAGTTGCACTCGTAATCGTTAGTGTATCCCTCGCCCAACAAGATGGGCTTTACAGGCTTTGAATCATCTTGACATCTTCGCGAGGGAAAGGGTATTTTTACTTGGTGATTCTGTAAGGTTACACAAAATGCCCTGAATTGTGCGCGCTCACATCATATACGCAGGCCCATGCCATGGCTCCTCATCTTGGTGCAGGCGCAGCAGTCGGTATAGAGGTGATTAATTGATCGTGAATTTTTTCATTTCCAAAGTTCATTTGCCATGCCACGCAGGACGCTTACATCCTGGCATCTCTTCTAACTCATACTTCCCATCGGTCTTCAATGCAGCACATCACGCGTATCGCAGAGATTTATAATTCTATTCGCGTACCACAAGCCATCGATTGGGCTAAAAATTCATTGAGGCAAAGTCGTCTGTATGGTCTTCGTGCCCCAGGATTTGAACATTTCACGGAAGGGTCTGAGGTCCCCAAGGAGATGCTTGTTGAACTATTTGAATCCGTTGGAAAATTTTGGTCTCAGAATACTTCTGATGCAGATGTAGATCGGAAACGCGCAATTCGACTTTTACTAGAAGGAGCACATCTATAGATAGTATACACCATATGAATTTGTTAACATTACACGTGGACACAAAGCAATGTTGGAGCTTCTGGACGTCTTCGAATCCTGATTCAATCGCTGAAAACGGTTTGGTATCCTACCAAGAGCAGGTTCTACGGAGTGGCACCATTGGAATTGATCAGTATGTCGCGGAGAGGATGAAGGAAGCGAAGAAGAAGCATGACGTGACATAGAAGAGACCGAGAAAATCGTGACATAGACAGCAAGTCGGCATTTTCTTAACCCGTTCATGATTCAGGATGACTCCTATCGAGGATTCTCTTCTGACATCACAGAGAAGATCCGCTTTACCCCTTTTATCAATTATTGTTCTACCATTGTTTTTCCAAAACGCGATGTCGATCCCTTGCCGATCTCTTCGCTATTTTGATTCATTACCAAATGCTCTGTTATAGATGACAAACATTTCACACCCTGAAAACAAAGAGCCATTATGTCAGGATATCAGAGTGCAGTTCTCGCTTGCGAGGATACACTATTACAGTCCTCGCAGACGATCTCTATGGGGACTTCAGAGGGCATATCGAGAGCGAATAGCTTGTTCGCTTATGTTCAGTCTCAAGTTGCACTTTTTGATTGTATGATTCAGTATTGAGCATACAGGATTTCTCATCTTAACATTATATAGATGCAGCGGAAATGTTACTTAGTTAATCGGATGTTTGAAGATTAGAGATGAAAAGAATGAATAGACATTGATTTCCCGATATTTAGCCATACATAAACCAAGCTACATAATCCACAAAACACCATTCCTATTGACTAGAAAAAACCCTGAAACCTAGAATAAGCCTGCCAAATCTGCAAATGGATCCTTGTTTTGTGTCTGAGCCTGAGCCTGTTGAGGTTGCAGCTGATTATTTGGCCTCTGATCGGTCATCATACTCGTACTCATACCTCCGAACATACTCGGTATTGGCGGTGAGGCACTTGATGTGGATCGACCAGAGGATGGACTTGTTGGAAGCATGATAGCAGCTGGTGGTGTCGCACTTTGTCTAGCCTGGAAAGGTGACGAAGTCCCACTTTCACCACCGAGGCGAAGACTGCCAAATCTACTGTTTGAGCCTAACGATACTGCTGCGGGAGCAGGTGAATGAATGCTGCCATTGTTGCCGAAAGCTTGTTGATGGGAGACGGTTGGTTGTGCTGGCATTGCAAAGAGGCCTGTCAGGTCATCAATCCCTCTATTAGCATTTGTCATCTCGCTTGCCGAAGTTCCATCGTCAAAATCAATCAGAGGAGCAGCCTGTGTATTTGTTGAGAGTTCTGGTGGTATAGGATTGGCAGCTGCAGCAAAGTCGCCTTCTTTGAAAGCATCGTATCGTCCAAGAACGGTGTTAATTTGGTCATTGATTTGGAGGAACATATCTAGTGACACGGAATCATCGGATTCAGCATCATTGATCCACTTTTGTATTTTGGGACGTGCGGCCTTAAGGATAGAGGCCACTTGCTGTGATGCAAGTACCGGATGTGAACAAGCGCAGCAGGCAAACAATTGAGTGCACTCACATCGTAAGCATCCCCTGAAACAAATTGTTGTGCCCCTTGCGACTGGTCGGCATTGTCAAGCATCTCATTTAGAAGGATAACCTTCTGTTCGAGTTTATTGAGCTCATGAAGTGCTTGCGCTCGATAGTCGGGCTTAGCATCAGGATTGGCACCAGAAAGTGATTTCATGAGCTCTTGAGCTGCAGCTAGGTCTCGAGGTGTTCCCCGCCGGATGAGCTCTTGAAGCTTGGCAGACTGCGCTTCACGATCCTCCTCCTCCAGTTCTTCTGCTGACTTGATATTCTGCTAAGCAAGGATTATAACATCGAGGTTTGAAGTGTTGCACCCGAACGTACCAGCGTATCAAGGGGTAAAGGCTGTTGGCTAAGTTCTCTGAACCGGTAACCCTTGAACGTCAACAGTCGATGCATATCCCGGATATTTCCCAGGTCTTCCTTCCACCTTGAATTGCTGCATATGCCCTCTTTCCAACCATGTATCAGATCCAGGATGCGTGTCATGACGGGATTAGGAAACGGAGGAGGACGTTCAGGAAAGCGGCGGACAAGCTCATTGAGAAACTCTTTTGTAGATATCTGGAGATGAAAGGCGTATCCACAGGACTGGACAAGGGTATGGAGAAGAGAGAGAGAGAGAAGAGCAATATGTGGGTTCCGATGGTTTGCGAGTCTGGCAATCAACATTGCAGCCTCTCGAGGACTTTGAATTTTTGTTGGTCAGAAAATTCCAAAACAAATGTAGATGACACACTTGTTTGCTTTCTTGCTGTTGATGTAGTCCGCCACCTCGAGATGCAGCGCATAGTTGGGCTCGTGCAGAGAGGGTTCGCAAGACCGAGTGATAAGAATTTGGAGAGGACAAGCTCTCATCCAGCTGGTAGTTGGCAAAGTGATGGGACTACCGTTTTAGGCATAATTAAAACTGTCAAACGTGCCCGCGCAACAATTGGTGGTCAAGTCTATCAATTGTGCAACATCGGCATAATGCTACCTTGAGTCGACAAATCTGTAGGTATCATCACCACTCTGGAGTCAGCTCGAATTCTAGGAACGGATACATCATGTTCATCTCTCGTCCCGTTTATCAGGCAGGGACAACCTGCTCGGATCCACGGACAACTGGCCTTGTCAAGTTTCATTATTCACAAATCCCCAACTCTCCCGGGGCAATATGGGTGATATCTCATAGGGATCTGGGGACACCCCGAAATTTGGGATTCTCGGTAAGCTGAGAAAATCTGTGACCTCAGATTTTCTCGGACGGCGTACGGGAAGTCACCCGATGACCACGATGACCATCCACATCATGAGACTAGATGCCATCAACCCAGACGATACGAAAACATGTGCTACCGAGATCAAGAGGCTGATAAGAATTTGGAAAGAGGGCATAAGCGGCTATGACAAACGGATCATCAAACTTTTTTCTTGTAGCCTATATTTTTGGAGTCCTGAACTCAAACTTACTGGGCGTAGACATGAAATCCTGAAGACTATCCAGCCCATCGCCGGCGGAGTTTACACTCTTCATCTTGGAAGATGAATGTCCAAAGTTACCAATTTCGCCCTGGGAATTCAACTACATCAGAATGTTGGTTGACCCTGGGAAATTTAACTCCTTATCAGAGTGCCAAATCTATACACTAAATTTCATCCAAGTCCTAGCCGCATCCCCACCAAGCGACTTTTTTTTGCTTGAGACAAGAATCATAGAATTGAATATCCACACGAGTAGCCAATGGAAGTACTGAGTTCATCGACATCAAGCTTCTTGTAGAACTCATCACATCCGATGTCGGCCGATTAAATGGTGCCTCTCCGTGCTGCAAATTGTTTACCCTTAGATCTAGCTCGGCGATTATTGCACTACATCCTTGGCTTCCTGATATATCCTTGGAATGGTCCCAGGCTCAGGGTTGCAGCTCTCGTCCGTGCATTTAAGGCTGCTCATTCAGCTTCATAACACCCCAGCTACTCCCAGCTACTCCCAGCTACTCGTTTTTTCGGGCCTTCATACCTACATCCTCACATCCTCACGTTCTTTGTCTTTAAAATGCGTTCTTTTGCCGTCATTGTTGCTTTTGCTTCTCTTGCCTTCTCAGCTGTTGCATCGGTCCTGCCCGCTGTTCCTCTCACCTCTGATCTCGCTGACATCGTATGTGTTGCAGCGTTTTGTGGCTGTCAAAATTTCCTCCCCTCTGATTAGTGTCTGTACAGACCGTTTCTCCTACCCTTCTAGGAGATATCGACGCACGAGACACTTCCTCTCTTACTGATACTCTTGTTAATGTAGATAAGCAAGTCTCGTCTACTATTGGCGACATCGGTACTTAAATTTTTTTTTTTTTCAAAATCCTGATTTTATCCTTCTCAGAGCTCGCTGTGAAGGGTGGAGTTGATGCTGTCAATGTTAACGCCTTGGTTGATTTAGTAGCTCAAATCGAAGTCGTCGTTAAGGGTGCTGCAGATAAATGCAAAGGTGCCAGTGGTATCGATATTGATATCGATGTCGATGTTGCCCTCAAGGTTGTTGTCGACTTGATCGTTGTACGTCTTACTCTTCACTACATAATTTTCATATACTTATCCCTATCCAGAATATTTGTGCTGCCCTCAAGGTTGTTATTGATGTCTGTGCCTCCATTGACATCGGCGCCGTTTTGGATGTGGCTGTAAAGATCTTCGTGCAAATTGCGGCTATTGTTCAGGTCATGATTAAGCTTGATGCCGGTGTTCTTGTCAAGGTTTTGGTCCAGATTGTGGCTGCTATTCCCGTACTTATCAAAATTAATGCTGGTGTTCTTCTCAAAGTTTTTGGCATCATTATTTAATTTGTTTTTGCATTTTGATTTTCTTTCCGCAATAATATGTTTATCCCCATTGTGATTTAGTTTAAGTGTTTTGCCTCGAATTGAACAGCTATTGCCCTCTTTCTATCTTTTGCATGGGCTTTATGTTGTGACATGGGCTTTATGTTGTGACATCGTGTATTGCCACAGCGGGTAATTTTGCATTCTATATTTGTTTTGTCCTGCATAAGGACTAGTCTTTCTTGTGTTGTCATTCCTCTATTTGGTTAGTCTAATTGTCCTTTGTAGTCTTGCTCAATTCAGTGTTTATGTGTGATCCTGATTGAGCATGTCTCAATTTTGTTCTCTGTCAGATTTTTTATTATCTTTGGCAGGTGTGACTATCATTCTTATGAAGATGAGGCTGAAGGGTAGGAACAGGAATGGGAGTGCATATTTGACATTTCTAAAGTGTCTTCCTACACCATTTTCTTTTACAATAGTAATTGTAGCTAGTAATTGTAGCAAGTAGACTCAAGTTCAAGCAGTAAGTGGAGCTGGCTCTTAATAGTGAACTTGAGGTTCAACTACTGTTTTGGGTTGATTTCAAATGACCTACTTCAATGGTATGATGGTGGTTCTTGTGGTTACCATCAATAACACCAGGTTGGTAGTTCTCTAAAAAAAACGATGTTTTAAGAGACATGTAAATAGAAAGGGGTACTTTCACGAAAGATTCAAATCTGACAGATAAAGTAAGGTTCAAGTTGGTCTGCGCCTTAATAGTTGTATATAAATGTCATCCTCTTCATCTGTCTAATACACTTTCAAAGGCACTAGGCAGAATCTACACCTACCAGTTTGTGCAAGTCAATTGAAACAAAAATTTTCGGGAACAAGAGCTTCCTCCGCGGCACACATAATTGAAGTTGGCCTATCTGGAATCATGACACAAACATATTTTTCAACTTCTATTGAATATAAATTATACCGGTTAGAGTTCATTCACCTTGTAGTGAGTGGGTCTCCGTGTTTTCATCTCCACTTCTGTCATAAACCCGAACTTTTGAATATTTCGTAAATACAGCCCAATAGGCCTAGACCAGATGTAGTCCGCTCAGTCAGGTTTGCCAGATAAGCATAAACCAGAATCTTAGGAACGTTTGGCCAAAGGTCAGTCTGAAAATTTCAATGAGAGTTCGAACCAGTACATTTCGGGTTCCACTGGGAAAGGAAGTAGATTTGAGATTAGCCCATTCAAACAAGAGAAAATTTTTACCAGAGGCATTCTTTCTCCACCAGTGAGTCATTGCTTCAACATCATATTGGAGCGGTGTGAGAGTGAAGTTTCGAAGTTGATATCGGTTCCCACGACAGCTTCTAAATCCCTATCATCTCCCCTTCTGAGATCAGTGCCCTTCTCTGGTGTGCTCAGTCAATGATCTCTTTCATCCGCACCCTCATGCAATACTTGTTTCTGCAAGATGAATTTGAGAATCCAAGGTGGGAAAGTTAGTCATCTGCGGAGAACTCCAGTCGCTCCTATCGATGTTGAGTGAGTAATCAATGGGTAGCCGTTCATGTAGCATCGACAACACAGAGAGAATTATGATGAGATTCTTCAAGACATTTCTTGTTCCACTATCGTAAAGTGTTCTTTTACTGTGTGTGTACGCCAAGGGCCAAGGGAAACTTTATACTACATAAAGTACTGTGTCTGTCGACCTAACAGCTTTTGCTGTCATCCCGATAAGCACATAGGCTTGAATCACAGGGGAAGACAGTGTTTGAGCAGATGGCGCACCGACAATATATGTAGACCATAATACGGCATCATCTTCTACATTGACTGTCACAAAAGTATGAATTTCCGATGTAGGCTATCAATATAAGTCATTCTGGATTGGCTGCTGTTCACCCTGACCACTGAATATATACGGCCGTGAGAGGGAGTAAGTATCCATTAAGCATGAAAGGTGCGAACGAGTGTCTTTTCCTGGCTTTTGGCCCAATTATTGCTTGTCTACTGCCCTAGTATTTTCAAAGTGATAGATTCTGCCGAAGCATGCATGGCGCCGTGATCTGAGCCACTACCTCACGTGTGGGAAGGAAAAGGTTTGACGGAGTCCGGGATCCAATCTCATCACGTAGAACTGTTCTTGGTTGAGGAATCAACATGTTTGAGCTCTCCTGATATTTCAAAGAAAAATTTTCTCGGCGACAAACCAAAATTGCATACATTAGGTATACGTTAAGGTGACGGGTACCTGATGCCTTCTTTTCTCATGGATGTCCTGTCGGTGGGAGACTTCTCTCGTCGCTGAGTGGCGTTTATAACAGGATAGTGAACGTGTCATAGCGCAGTATCTGCGGTTGGGAGATCGATCATCATCAGTCAATGCAAAGATTTGCAGACTGTCAATTCTTCCGGTCGACGTGTCCACTGAGCTACCTGTACTCCTTACAATTATCTGGCGTGTCAAATAAAGTTGAACTCTTGACATCTGGCCCAAAACGAATGGGTCGTCCTTTTCGCAGCCAGCAAATTTTATGGCTTATTAAAGCTGGCGGTTCCGCCTGCAATTGCAATTTCTTTTGAGAGAATGAGATCACAATTTTTATAAAATTTGGATGAGCGGGAAGCGAACGATTGATTATTGCCTCAAGCTCGGTGATCCCCTTGAATACCGTGTTGTAGCAGCTTCGGAAAGAGGTAGTACGTAGCGATCGAATCATGAAGACAAAGAGAAGTCAAAGAAACTTGAAAGTGAGGCTCAACATCCCGAGAGCATGTCCATAGGCGATAATTTAAAATATGTCAGAGCCGAGGCCTATCCTTCACGGATTCAAAAGAAAGAACACACTACTCACAACTCGTAGAACCTGGCCTTTTGGTTGAATGATAAAGTTAGTATGGGAGCTCTCTTCCTTCACGTTATCCTCGGCGCCGATGTTTCATATACTCATGGCTCCATTATGATCTGATTTTCAACTGACTGGTCTAGGTCGGTCTATCATCTGATATTCAACAGTTCCCAGATCTGACAACGTGCAAAACATCGAGACTATCCGATTCGCATACTGTCAATTTGTCTTGGAGTATGAGGCGTAAAGGAAGCCTTGGATTGCCGTGTTATGCTCCAATACCTGGACCCGCGGCTTTGAGGGAGAGACATAAAGAGATTCGTGAGGAGAGTCTCGACGGCGAATAGTCAAAGTAACTCGCATGCAAGAAACCATCTAAAGTCAATCATTTCATTCTTCAAAACTCAGTACTCAGGACTCGAACTCAGCGCACTATTAATGGTGCATACTGGAAGATCATCAACCATTACCTTTATGCACGACGAAGCTGATGATGAATTGTCCTATGTTAGGTATCTGTTAGTTGCCAGTAATATTTGATGTGGTGCTTCGGAAGCTGCAGTGCCCAATCAAGAAGGTCGCCGTGAGATGACTGGCCGCCGTCCGTTCTGTCCGCCTATCGATGTATCAATTGCATACCTGCTGCCACTGGACACAACCGGATCCTTCCAGCCCATCGTCTTCTGACTGCTTCAACTTGTTCTAATTCTTCTCTATCATGTCTTCTCCCTGCACGCCTGTCTCGAACTTCGTGTTCGGGCAACTCCAAAAAGTATATATGGACGGAGGTCTGCTTACTTTTTTCTTCCTCTCCATTCTGACCTCCTTCTCAGCGACTTTATCCCCTCCATTACTGTAGCTCGCAAGGAGCCATAACTTCGACCCGTGGTCGTGTTCTTTCTTTCTTTCTCCAGCAGTTTTTCTCCGAGTCTTTCTTAATTTATTAATCGTCATGGGGATATCAAACGTAATATGCCCATTATCCCTTCATCTCGTCAGCGCCTTATCCGTTCATTTGGCATTCTCTCCACCAAATCCACCTGTTAAACGACGGGACTGTTGTACTGGCACCCCAGAAACAAACTCTCTTTTCGAACAACGTGTTCAGTTGATAACGTTCCTTAGCAAAGTAAACTTCATTGTTCTCATCTTCCTTCTTATGATACTCTGATCATAAGTATCATCATGTCACAGGTCTCTGTGTGGTTCTTTACATGTTTGAATACAGTCGGCGCATTGGCTTACGAATTCTCTCTTTCTCCTTGCACGATGGCTCAGTCGACCAGTCGACCAGATCGTTTCCGGAGTTTCCAACATCTGATTCTGATCATCGGCGCGACACTTACGCTCTTTTCCGCTGTTCTGCGTTTATGGTTTGTTCTTTCAAATACCTGACATCATTCGGCTCACAAAATCAATCGTGAAGGTGTTATAAAACCCTAGGTCATCTCTTCACTTTTGAAATTACCATCCGTCCCAAACATGAATTGATTACGCATGGCCCATACGCCCATGTCCGGCACCCTAGCTACGCCGGTGTCTACTTGACTCTAGTTGGTTCAACATGTGTCCTTCTTGCGCCAGGAACCTGGACAGCCGAGTACGGCATCCACACTCCCATCGGAGCAACATTGTTATGTCTGTGGCTCCTCAAATGCGCGTTTGCTTTCCGCGGTACTGCTGTCCGGATGAGAGCCGAAGATAAACTTTTGCATGCTACTTTTAAAGAAGAATGGGAGAACTATGCAAAGAGAGTTCCCTACAAGCTTGTTCCGAGGATCTACTGAGTTTATGAGTTTTTTTCATGTACTGAAAAGCACCATTACTCAGAAAATTGCAGACCCCGTATTCTACCGGGAGTTAAGGGGATTGTGAAGGGGATTGTGAAAGTCTGGGTTGGTGTATTAATAAAATAATATGTACATTTAATCATATTTTGTACCATCTTCTCTAGTGTGTCTGTATTAGGGTCGGAAAGGCAAACTTGTGATTTTTGGTCTGAATATTTTTATTATGTTTATCTCAGTCTCATGAAAACAATAACTAAACACTAATTTAGCTTCATTCTCAGATACT
>Ga0153955_100315_pt1 | contig 28616 bp, 24 predicted proteins | sample TSFL039MetaG_FD_104744 | JGI IMG/M metagenome (GOLD analysis project Ga0153955, IMG submission 104744) | Attine ant fungus gardens microbial communities from Florida, USA - TSFL039 MetaG | ecosystem: Host-associated > Fungi > Mycelium > Unclassified | place: USA: Florida, Wekiwa Springs...
TTTCTTCTCAAAGTACTTCTGCATACAGCACAGTACAAGAAAGAGTATCCTTCTGCCAAAGTGATTGCTCCAGAAGCTGCACTTGCCCGTCTGGAGGATAAATCACTCAAGTTCGACGGGGGTCAGTGTTATGACAATTCCATGGCAAGCATTTGTCTCACACCATCTACTAGCTTGGGGGCGAGATCCGCCAGGAACCAAATATGGTTTCGAAGATGATGTGAGCATTGTTTCAATTCGTCAATACTTATTACTGACCGTTCATCAGATCAAAAGCTGGTGAATGGGCATCTATAATATAGACATCACTAACCCATTTTAATTTAGCTACTTCGATGGATACAAGAATAAGGATGTCGCTTTCTTCCATGAAGAGTCCAAGAGTCTCATTGAGGCTGACCTCGTCTTCAACTTTCCTTGCACTGAGCAAGCAAGCATCTGAGTCTAATCTTTGGTGGCAAATGACTGACTGAGTGCAGTATTCGAAATCAAAACGCGGAAGCGGAAGAACATTGCTCAACCTCAATCCTTGGTCTTCTTCCCATTCTTGGATACCCGTCTGGTCCTTGACCGTTGATGTAGAGTGAGATTCTTACCCGTAGGGCGTCTTCATGCGCTCATCATGTCCGACACAGAGCGATGAAACGAGATGCAAGAACAGTTGCCTCGTGGGATTTCGAGCGCATCATTCCTTGCCATGGGGTAAGTGATAGTTTCTGTCAGATTTTCAATGGAAGCCCACTCTTTTCAGGACGTTATCGAAGGAAAGGGGAAGGACGCCTGGATGAGTGCATACAAAGCTCTTTTACAAGACTAGGCCCCAGATATGTCGGGGTTATCATTTTAGCAATGTGATTGAATCGTTTACCATTCCGATCAGATTGAGTTCTCTCTTTCCTGAAAGCAAGGTCTTTCTATTTGGATATCATTATCTCTTAGAAGTCGCGGTGATGATTACAAGTCAATCTGTCCGTCCTATTTGATCCCCTATTGTCGTCCTGGCCACCTTCAGGGTTCGATCACTGTTACACGTTGCCACTCGATACGACTGGTATATCATCCATTTCCAAACACCGAAGAGCTGATGGGGAGACAAGGCCCGCGAATCTTGCTTGTCCCTTTCATCCAAAAGTACATGAAGTTCTCTCCATACAAGACTCATCATTTATGACGGTGAACCATACTTGTTTGGCACGGTCAACCTTGACAGATAATTTAAATATAAGTAATATGAATGAATCCATTGGTGATCCTCATAAGTCATTTGCTATCCTCCAGCCATGTCTTATTCAACCCCTCTCCTCCTCTTCTCCCTCTCCCACAATCTGATCCAGGCCTTATCTGCCCTATACTATCTTGTCCTATACTCAATTGGTTCGATCGGTGTGTGAACCTGGTTTGCAAAAAGCCTACCACTACTGTGCACGTCGAAACATGAGGATATGCAACAATTGAGGAGCTACTGACGTACTCTGAGCTTCCATACAATTCTCAGCGGCAAAGGATCGCCACTCTATTGTTCTGCCTCTTATCAATGAGGAAAATGATCATCAAATAAGAATTATGAAGTCATCTCAAACGTGATCGGCACATCGAAAAATATCGCGCCAGTAAAATGTAGAACAAAGCTTCCTTTTGGTGAGTGGTCATCAAAACGTTGATCACATATTCCGATCTATATGTATTGTACAATGGACGTGACAGAGTCAGCCTTCAAAGAAGAGGCAATACAACCATGCCACATAAATATTCGGAATAAGGCTATGAATAAGCCACAACTGCCCTGCCTTCGATTCAGCATTGCCTAGAGAACCCAGATTGTTGTACTTGGTCGAGCTGGTCAGCATTACCAAAGTTCGACTTGTCCGGGCGACCATGTTCATGGTCAGGGTGATGAACGACCGTTTTCGTAGTTATGGCCATCATGCTTCCTTCCTCTCCTGTACAATCAAAGCCGTGGTTGAGCTACCGTCATTGAAGCACACAACACAAGACAGTCCATACCTTGAAGAGATTCGGTAATTTCGAGTAAATCTACGACAAGACGTTCGACCAAGTCTTCCGTTAACGTTTCACGAACTTGGGATGATCTGAGTCAAACTAATTTGTGGTGCCTCACATGACGGTACGCACCGACAATACGCAGAATCTCAACGTCTTCAGCGCCAGTCGGAGCCTGTTCCAGGGATTGAATTTTTTTCTCCAAATTTTTCATGAAAGGTTCACTTACCCCGTAATTTGGAACGATCCATCCTTTCGTCTTCAGCAGAACCTGATTTCTAATCAGTTTGATTTACCTAGTCTTATAGGTTTTGGATTACCTGTATCCAGCGTTGTTGAACTTTAGGATTGTTCTTCATGAACTCGTCAGATAACCTGAAGGAGACGACCGGCAAGCCAGGTTTGTAATCCTCAGGATTATCAGATTCCAGATTCTCATTTCCATGGCGAGTGATGGGTACATGAATGTTGCTCAAGACCTGGAAGTGACAGAGTTATGCTCCTGAATTGACGACAAGAGAAGACTCATACCTTGAAGTAGGTGCTATCGAGTGCACGAGATAACACCCGAGCGTTACGGAGATCTTTGGAGGCAATGCGCTTGTAACCTTCGAAGCCGAGGTTCAAGAAATTGAACATTTGGGCGATGACTGGAGCAGCAGGCTTCGAGAAGTTACTACAATGGATCAGACATGAAGGTAAAAGACCGAACATAACGAGCTCCCTTACAGAGTGAACGTATATTCAGTACTGCCCAGATAGTCTGAATTTGACATGCCCGTTAGACAGATTGGAGATGTCAGGCGTGTGTCGACTTACGCAATTCAAAGACCAAATCCTTGTGAAGGAAACTTTCGTCTCGCCAAAGGATCCAGCCGAGCCCAGCATAGACAAGACCAAATTTATGTCCAGATGTGTTGATGGAGATGACTCGCTTGACATCAAAAGACCATTTGAGATGGGGATAGGCGAAAGGAGCAATGAATCCCCCAGATGCCGCGTCAACGTGTATGGGAATATCAAGTCCAGTGCGCTCCTCAAGATTGTCCACTGAGAAATTTCCTTAGTTAGCTGGATTAATCTGACTTGGTTGAAAGAAAGCCTACATAGATCGCTCATGAGATGAACGTCTTCAAAATGACCAGTGTAGGTACTTCCGAGGATGACCATAACACCAATGGTATTTTCATCGACATATTCCAGCGCGTCATGAGGGTTCATGACGAACCCGTTTTCAGCTTTGACCGGAACCAAGCGACACTCAACATCGAAATACCTGAGGAAAGGTTAGCTGAAAAGCTCTTGGGACAGACTGCGGTATTACCGAGCAAATTTCTCAAGGGCTACCTGAGCGTTTGCGCCGAAGACAATGTTAGGGTGATAGTAGTCCTTTCCAGCGGCCTTGCGGGCCTCTTGCCAGCGTTTCTTCATTGCCAAACCACCCAGCAAGATAGCCTCAGACGACCCAGCTGTGGCAGTACCGAGTACCTTGGAATCTTTAGGGGCGTTCCAAAGCTTCGCAACTGGATAAGACTGATTAACTTTTGAACCACTTTGAAAAAAGAGAGATACCCACTCATGGAGATGCAACGGTTATGGATGATGCTTGCAGCGGGGTACTCCTCTAAATCAACAATATTTTTGTTGATATTCTCTAAGATCAACTTGTCTGCATGTTCGGGCATCCATGTGTGAACGAACCTGAGAAAATTATAAGTGCAATCCGACATCCATCAGAAAAGCACTTACGATGCCAAGTTCAGGAGGGGATTTCCATCCAAAGCGGTCTCGTCGTGCAAGAGCTGGTATACCGATGCAGAGTTGATACCTTGCCTTGGGATGGTATACTTGTCCAGATCAGTAGTTTCTTCATCGCGGGACCACGATGTGAATGACTTGTGGGGTCCATTGCGCCTTGCCGATTGAGCATGCTTGAAGTGACGATGACCTTTAGCCTTCTCAATGACTTCCTCAGCGTCGACTGATTAGACTCTAGATCAGCAATCGATCCACAAATCAAGTTGTAGTAACTCAACTGTGCCTAGAGAGAGACATGGTATGTGTGCAGATGATAGAACTTCACGCAGAGGTATTTATGCTTTTTGAGTATGAGCGATTTCATCAGAGCATGAGAACAACAATGTGCTGATATGGCAAGAGAACTGTCAGATGGACCTCAGGTAATGATGCACGTTGCCAAACTGATCAATAGACGAGAAAGATGGAAGCACATTGGTCGCCAACTCCCATCGTGAACAACCGGCTTTTTTTGTTAGCATTCTGGTCCCGAATCAATACGTTCAAAGATAGATCAGGTACTGAGGGTTTGGCCCAAGGTATGGCGTAGACTTAAACATCGAAAAGCGTGTTATCATCAATACTGCTATTCCTTAACGGTGCCAAGGGTTTTAGTTATGGAACCTAGAGTGGTTGCTCGAAGATAGCCTGCATCACCCCTCTTCAATCATAATCCAGCTAGCTCTTTTCCATTACACATAGTGTCGGGTATACCAGACATAGTCGATTTACAACAATCTATTGCAATATTCAACACGCCTTTCGTGATGAACGATCGTCGCCGACTGATAGCTGCCGCATTTTCCTGTCAGGGGCCCGAATCGGAGACATTTGCGACGTCTGTATACATATAAAAGAAACCTTGACACAATACTGATATTTCAATTTCAATTTTGAAATAAGAATAGAACTGAGATGTGGTTTTGCTGACTGTCAATACTTTGCCGAAACCTGGAGGCACTCCAAGGGCAGAGCCGACTCATGAATGAGGTGATGGACTTGAACTGGGTCCGAGTCTTCATCAGAGCTAACTGGATACTGAGTACTGCCGAGGAATAGTCATTGTAATACGTTTGTGCGGCAAGTCAGGTAACCTCGTCCCTAGATATTGGTATCCTGAATCCCCTGAACTTCTCATTGACGGGATCCCCGTTGATTAATTATGTTCAGCCCCTCGAGACAGCATTACCGCATATAAAAACCCCTCCTAACCGCAGTCCTCTACTTGTGTGACCAGTGAAATGTCAACATGATACAACGAGAACATGGTATTGTTGGCACCAAGGGAAGAGATCAGGGTATTAGGTCAAGTCAAGAAAACCAGACAACGGGTCAAAGCCATATGATATCAGTCTAGAGCTCCAGCGCTCGGCGCTCGGTGCTCTTCTACTGTCGTTCGCACTCGAAATCAAGATATCATATTGTCAAGAAAGAAAACCCATTTAAGGAGGAAAATGTCAACTGCAATTACTTGTTCTAAGATACAAGTAAAACCAACGTACATGTCTCAGATTTCATTCACTATCCATCAGTACATACTGACCGGTAGTCAGAGTGTCTTATGCAATAGCCATCAGGCTTCCAACAAACGTCAGGATCTAAACGTATTGTTAATACCAGTAGTTTACGGAAAAGAAAAGATAATGTCATACCAAACGCGCACGGACGTCCACAATATCCTCAGGTACTAGGAAAATCAATGCATTCATCTTTCTTGCGATTGAGATAGCCAATTTAGCTGGAAATCAAAAAGACGAGCAATCAGCCCGATGGAAATCATACTTGTGGTCAACATACCATTCTGTCTTTTTTCATCATAATCACCTGCCTCAATCACAATGATAACCAAGGAGGGATCGACAATTCCGGGGCGGATGGCGTCCAACAAATCCAGGATAAACAAACTGGTGGTAAGAGAGGGATCTTTGAATGATCTGATTGTCTTCGCCGTAGGTTTCGCATTCTGCACAGTTGTATTTGCCCATTTCAGAAGATCAGTGTCAGAAAGTGGACGGCCACCTCCTGCAGAAAGTTGAGAGAGGGTCTTTGTAATTGACATCCTATTCAATCACTTAAAATCGGAAATAAGATGAGGATTCAAAAAATGTTCACCGCATAAGCTGCCAAACCAGTCCAAGTACCAACGTCTTCCTCCCATCCACAATATCGGCACCTTGAATACCAACCAAATGCATACGGTTCTGCTTTCCAAGCTCAACCGCATAATTCGTGTTCTCCACAGCCTTGAACCTCGAAAGAGTGCTCTGATTTGGAGTGACACCGATATCGGCGCCTTCATCTTCGTCATCTCCACCCCCGCTTGCATAATTCGCTGGACCGGCACCCTCCTTGGGTTTACTCACCCTTCTCCAAATAACCGATCCAGGCAGAATCCTGTCAAACGCTTGCAGGATGATCAATCCATCTTTCAGATTCTCAAATAAGTTGAACACGGCCGGTTCAACACCAAGTGAATTCAACCACAATGTAAACACACGAGCTTCACGTTCACCTTCAGCATCAAAATCTTCTACAACACCGTAATCTTTAGCTTCTTGTTCATCGAGAGGGTCGAGACCTGGATGAGTGTTGAACAAATTTGCGACGAAGGCAAGATTGAGACGAGGGTTGCCGGCGACGAGAGAGGATGGGGTGAGGTATTTGCGACAACCGATGTTGGCTGCATTTTGGAGGACTTGCTCAGCTCGCTGACGAATTTCATGAGTTTGGAGGGGCGAAAGAGAACATTGTTCAGGTTTGAGTTGGTGTAAGAGGACAGTGTAATTTTCACCGTCGCTAACATCACGACTGAAGTTGTTGACACTATTATGATAATTCATTGATGTTGAGAAACAGACAGGTATATAACTGCTGACATACCGGCGCTTTGAACTTGCAGCCTTGAGGTGGAAGTTGAACCAACGAAGTAAGACTTGGTCAGGTGTCAATCTCAGAAGGTCGTCAATCGTCTCTCCCTCCTCACAGAGTCGATAAAGTTCAGGATGAAGTTTAATATCGACCTGCGCCAACAAACCTCTCCTGATAATCTGCCAGATCAAGCCCAAAATCAAATGCTCTCTCCCCTCAGCGATATCACTTGAACCGATGTTTACAACGGAGCAACCGATACCCTTCGCAGAGGTGATGACGATATTGTTATTTTCAGTGATCTGGAAAGCGTTGAGCGGTTTACGGGGAGACGGTTTATTGAGAACACGAAAATCAATCGTGTCTGGAACGGAATCATTGATGAGTTTACACAGAATGAGACCATCTCTGCATTCATCGAATAATTGCATAGTTTCCGTAGGAATGGGAAAGCGATTGCTAATGTCTGGATCATTCTCTATGACCTGATAACTGTCTTAGTGTGCGCAACTTTTCTCAAGTTATCAAGTATACATACGCCATTGATATGATTTGTGAATTCTCTCCTTTCGTCCTCATTGATCGTATGGCTCACATTGGCATTCGAGCCCTGAACGCGGACTTTTCCAGCTTTGCTCGTCAACACTGTATTGGCTTCTGTGCGAAGTTTGACATTCAGCTGGACGTAGTAGATGCCATTGGCAGTCAATTAATACATAACTCATGACATCATCCCGCGCCAACAACGCACCTCGACCCAATCTTCCAGCTCAACTTTGCCGCTAGCATCAACGCTGACATGTTTGAGCGTCTCTCGAGCGAGATCGTACGACTTCCCTGAGCTCTCAAGAGCATGGAGTACAGTAGACTTATCTACACGGCCGGGGGTGTCAGTGTTCAATGCACTAAAGGAAGATCAGGTGATATTCTGCGCTAGAGAGGACGAAACGGACTTGAAGCGATTAATGAAATCGAACATCTCATCTCTGGAAACCTCTGGATACTTTTTCTGTAGTTTGAGGGCTTCCATGATGGACGTAGATGGAGATTTGTGATTGTCTATGACCATCTCTGGATTGTGGCAGTGCAATCTACTGCGCAGAAGCTCCGTAGACCTGCGCAAGTCGCTTCGTAGATCCTAACACCAAATGGGAAGAGTGCCAGAAAATAAACAAGTACTATGTACACCGTACGGCAATTTAGATGTCAGAAATATCCCAAGTCAGTGAAACAGCAAAAGAATGTATGTAATAAAGTGAAGTTATTGTGCAGAGTCCCAAGATGAAAGCAATAGCGTTACAACGAGTGCCTAAGTCAAAAATATGTCCATAAAAGTATCTTCATCATACCAAACAGCCCATAGGACTACTAATGCCCCGTCCGGAGCATATGTAGTCCAGAGAGGAATATGACGAGGAAAGAGACTACGATGCCTACAAACACTGGGTGTGCAGCTGTTGATATTACACCCGCATCTGTACATTGTGTACATGTCCAACCTGATCATGAATCAGCTACAATTCTTCACGAAACCTCGTAAAACCACTTACCACTGGCTAATGGCGTGTAAGCCTGAGGCGTATATAGAGCAAATTGTAGTCCACTGAACGGACTGAGGTATCCACCAGCTCTCCCCGCGCCTGGTCCCCTTTCGTCCCAGATATTTAGTGTGTACATTCCCACTTCAAGGGGCATATTCGGATTGTGTTGCTGATACGAATAAATATCCCATGTGACTTGCGTCGCATCAGCGGGAATGATACCGTCTGTCGGTCCAACAGGGTATGTATTCCCATTGTCAGCAACAGCAGAGATAGTGAGATGCGTTGGAGATGCGAGGACCGATGTCATGTTCCAGCCGAAAACAATTACTTGGCTAGGAGCAATTTTATAATACGAGGTCGCAGTCGCAGGCGGTTGAGTCATGGAGATACCGCCTGCAGCAGCAGTTTGAGGAATGAGAAGGACGCTGCTGGATCGACTTGCTGAACCAGACGTTGGAGCTGAACTGACCGCACTACTGCCACTGGTGTTGCTATTGTTCCCGTTATTTCCAGCGTTTCCGGCATTGGTGTTCCCATTATTTCCAGCATTGGTGTTCCCATTATTTCCAGCATTGGTGTTCCCAGTATTTCCAGCATTACCATTGTTTCCAGCGTTTCCACTGCCATTATTTCCATTGGTTCCGCCCTGTGCTTGGCGGAACTCGAGTTGAGGCATGGATTCTATGTCGAACGAGAGAAAGAGCAATAATCACACGTGTTGAAGCCAGCCGACCGGTCACGTGATCGAATTTTTTTTCTTTTGCTGACAACACCTCGAATTCCTGATACATCTCAATATTCTTATCAGTAACTAGCAGGTAAATGTTGCAAGTATATCACATAGTACCACTTTGTATTCGTGCATCACTCACGGTAGTAACAAGCATGTCACCATCCCCTTCTTGTTCTTTAACCACCACCATCCCCCTCTGGGGTGTCATATGATACCAAAATCTTACATTAATACACCTTCCCCTTTATATCCCGACTGTTCTTCGGGACAGTCATGTTGAATATTTATTGGGTTTGATGTGACTATTCCAGCACATTGTCCCCACAACACACCATATGAGGCTGAAAGTTTCCACTTATATCACTCAAACAACACACATAAATATTGGTCCTACTGGGTTCCAGCTCACCCCCTCTCAACCAATTCGCTAGATCACCAATATGGTAGGGACCCAAGAACCAAAACACGAGGGCAGGCTCACCCCTGATTTCGCCCTTTTATTATATAGGAAGTCATCTTGGGTGGACGAACAATCTAGAGAGACAAGTTTATGATGGGTTACATGGTTTAAAACCAACTATAATGGGTAGACAGGGTCATGAAATATGGGGGAGGGTGAATCAGGAGATGGAAAGCATTACTTGGAAATCATTCTTTTTTTTCTACAGTTCCTTTGTATCATCTCCCTAGGGGGTGGTATTACACCAACTATTCAGGCAACTGACAGCTGGAAACGAGTTTGAAATGTGCCAATCGAAGGAAGTTTGAGAAGCATATTCCGCATGGACTGTTATCGCACACCTTTGCCTGATATGGAGTTGTGTATTTACATGACAAATAGTATGGGTTTGATTGAAAAAAATGTTTCTGATGTGATGTCACACTGTACTGCATTCAATGATACTCCAATGTCTAGAAGAGATAGATTTAATATCTGAAAAAATCTGGGACATCCCGAAATTTGAAATTCATGCTTGGCATCTCAGACTGCTTAAGAGAAGTCACCCATTATAAACATACTATCTGTCATTGAGGAACATTATGATTTTATTTCAAATCCAATGAATATCATGTAATTGTAGGCCATCTGCTTTACTGTTGAGTTGAGAACAAACAAGAGAGGGAGGAGGAAACTCACAATGAGCCTTGTCTCTATATAAAACACTTGATCATCAGGTGATTGAAACCTATTTTGAGTGTAAGACTTGAAAACTCCACATTCACTAATCAAATTTAGCACTTTCTCACATTTTCTTCATAAGAGTCAGAATTACACGGGTTGTACTTCCTTCAGTTTCCTCCAATAATGTTGAAAACACTGATAGCAGCTTTGGGGTTTTTTGGACTGGCAGGAGCTCATGCTGTTCCTAGACAGATCAGTCTGCAATCGAGGGTAGCTCCCCCAGGAAGGTCACTAAAGCGGCGGGCGTTAAGTCCAGCAACTGTTCCGCTGGCAGACTTCTTCTTGGGTACAGACTTACAGTATGTATCCCGCCCATGTAGAGTTTTCAAGAGTGCTCAAACTTATCTCTACAAAATAGGTGGTTCGGCAACTTGACCGGTAAATTTTCTCGGAGTAAGGTCAATCGATACATTAGTTAAAATTGCATAGTTGGGACGCCACCTCAAAATGTTCCTGTATAGTGTCACTTCAGTGCCTGGCATTGTCTGGGTCGTTGACTAAACGAAATAGGTTGTATTCGACACAGGAAGTTTTACATTAGAGTTTGCAAGTACACTCTGCGCCTCATGTTCCAATCCGGTCCTGTTCGACCCCAATCGAAGCTCAACATTCCGAGATGTAGGCGAAGTACATAACATCTCGTTTGCTACTGGTGTTGGCGTAGACCCTGTGGTTGGGGCTAATTATCGCCTGACCTTGCGTAGTGCCGTTGACACAGTTTCGGTCGAGGGCCTGACTGCTCCCAATACCAGCTTATTCCTAATCACAGATCAAACTCCTACCTTTAATATCGACCCTTTCAGTGGAATCCAAGGTTTTGTCCATATCAAAAGACCTTGTCGAATGATTCTGATCATCATTTCATAATTACCAGGCATGAGTGCTCGCGCCCAAGGATTCTTCTTGAGTCTCGTGGACCAAGGTTTACCATGTGCGTGTGCTAGTGGTTTGGCCGTCTCTTCGGCTTATATGGTCCGCTCTGTTCAGCCCTCTTTAGCATGTATCTCACTCCACAGATGGTGGGAAATGCAGAGCTGACGCTTGGAGGAATTGATTGTACCAAGTTTACCGGTAGGTTACTATTCAAATCATGCCTGTTCAAGACTGAATCCATCCCTCCAGGGACTCCTCAATATGCTTCATTGGCCTTCAACGATTCAGACTGGACTCTCACTTCCACCGGGCTATCAGTCAACGGCAAGACAAATTCAATCCTGACCCAGTCACGCGATATCATCTTTGATAGTGGGACAAGCAATGTTCTTTTTTCCACAGACACTGCAGAGGTTCGGATGGCTAATATATACTCAATTTCACATGCTCATGTACATTCACAGGCAATCTACGCTCTCATCTCCCCAGACATCAAACCGAATCCCCGTGAACCAGGGACATACGGAATTCCCTGCGACAGGATTTCGTCTCTTCCTGCAGTGATTGACATCACATTCACCTCCCAAAATGGCGAGCCATTCAATTTGACCATCCCTAGCAGCGAACTTTCGGTTGGACCATTTGTAAATGATCCATCGACCTGCCAAACCCTTATCAATGCTTTCGACGGATTAGAGCTTGTTGGTGGTAGCTTATTGAAGTATTGGTATAGCATCTGGGACATTCAGAATCAACGTCTTGGCTTCGCACCGGCCAAACTCTGAAATGAACTGTTATTTTCGTATTGTGTTCTGATTCGAATCACTCTTGATCCTTAATAGATCGATTTGATGATTATTCTAAGATTGTGAGGTGAAGTAGCACGAGGGACCTGAAATTCGAGGGAAAGACAATGATAATGGGTCAACACATTTGTAGACACGAGGCATATTCAAAATCTCCAGCTCTCGAGGTCCCTTGACAACTGGAAGTTGCTAAGAAATTGGTGCTGAGAGACAAACTGTATTGCCGTCTCTCTTCTGACCCTTTAAAGTCATTTGTGTTGTAGTGTTTCGGCAGAGCTGATTACTGTCTTTGGTCTGTGAGTTGTGGGAAACGAAGTGTGTCGGGTATATTAATGTTCAGGGACAGGGCCCATAACCTTACAATAGACAGGATGCAGATCAAGACAAGAGCAGGCAAAAGTGAGTCAGGCTTATTGTCACTACTGATCTACATGCCTGAAGTTCAACAAAGTGAATCTTCCTATAGCTGCTACTAAATTGTAACTAATATGTATGATAAGAATGATGACAAATGAATGAGGTATGAAATTTTACTCTGGTAGATCAACTCCAAACGAGCTGACCTCGAATTGCATACGTCGACAGGCATAATCCTTGGTGACCATGGCTGCTGCCCTCCATTTTCTAATCCTGGCAGCATCATGATATATTTGCCTATACTCTCAGTTAATGTGTTGATGATCAGAGTCAGGTAAAAGCCCTCGTGATCCCTCGAAGCAATCTTGCATGCCCTTTGCAGAATATAAGTCTCAGGAGTCACCTGTCAAGAAGGTAGATGACTAGTATATTACCTGCAGAATATAAGTCTACAGGATGTAGTCAATACACATTAGTGGTACTTTAAATGACTGTTGTCCTCACCTCAGGAGTCACCTGTCAAGGCAGATGACTGAGGGAAGAATACATACTCGTAGGTTTATAAGTGATTTTGTCTATTGAATTACTGCGGGCGAAAAAGGAAATGACATGCTAAAGAATTGATGTGAGACATTGGAGTGATGTGGAATACGAAGCTCTGATGTTACAGTCCTACTCGACATCCTTGTGGTCACAAGTCGAAACCCGAGCTCACATCCTGAACGATTGCAGTCGTTTCACCTACAAAAGCGACGATCGCACGGTGATCAAACACTTTGTCCTGTTCTTAACGGACAACCCTGGAGCGTTTGCTTGGTTAAGTAACATCACTTAACATGGAGTGCTATCACGGAGTCACCGAGTACTGCTCTTCATTCCTGTTTTCTTCCTCTTTCCCTCTCTTCTCACTTCTCTTGTGTCTGAATCAGTTGCGAGTGATCTAGGTTTTGCTTTACATTTCTCGTCAGGTTTCTCTTTGTACTTTCAGCTGTGTACTAAGTACTTGATCGCGGATTGCAGGACTGCGATCGAGCACCGCATTATAAATTTGTGAATTAAAAAAAAAAGCCCTCGTGATCAGTACTATGAATTGTCTTTCAAGCAGTCGACTTGTATAAGAATTCCGATATCAGGTTCTACGCCAAAGGTTTCCTCTATCAACCACTCAAAAGAAATAGATCATGAAGGAAGCTCTTACATCGAGTAAACTCGTTCGGCCGAACATCTTCCATCCAGACGATCCGATTGAACGTTACAGGTTGGATGCAAAGGCTTGACTGATATTTGGTATCTGGGAAGCCTGGAATCAATCGTAACTCGTGATACATCCCGAGAAACATGAATGAACCGCTAGATTCAGATTTTCAATGTTCAGAGGGGTTTGAAATAGTTCCATGGTAATTCTGTTATCTCAAGGGGGCGCATCTTTAAGCGTTTTTCAATATTCAGATGAGCAATCCCCCTTATTTTTTCAGAAAAGTCCTGCTGGGGCAGCCTCTTTCAAAAACTTTGGCTTGAGGATCCTGGGCATGGTGGATAATCCTCGATAAAGGATTGAGATGGCAAGCCCCTGAACCCATGGATGAAGACGATGATTGTCCTACTAAGGCAAATGAGGTTTGCCTTGTCTTACTATCTCTCTATTTAAAAGAGAATATTTTTCCTACTGACCGAGTTCCATTCAAAGTTGCAGCAAAGATGGTATCATAGAGCAACACTGTCAAAGAAGGGCCCAGTCCTTGAACACACAGAATTATGTATGTCATCTAGTTTACCTGTCAAAAAAGGACTGAATAGAATTATGTACCTCAGTATCAGAACTGATGTCTACAGCCTAAATTATTGCTGATTAGGCCATGAAACATCATAGAAAGATAGATCGTGCCTGATAAAGAGAATACTAAGAGGAGATGAATTGTGAACAGAAACCCCACCCTCTGTACTATATTGGCAGGCCCTGAGCTTCCTTGGCATGAATGGAAGCCCCCGCAACCTTACCAGTGCAAACGGTGGCCTCTGTTTACACCATAAGAGCTGGGGGAACTTCCCTTCGCACCTGGGAGGCTGAGATGACCACCAATGACACTATGTAGTTTAAACTACCACGTGTTGCAGAGTTATATTTATTTGTCAGCAGCAGGATCACTCATACAATGTTAGAGGTATATTGCCTGGCACAATGGCAGCGCGTTTGGCTTCGATTGCCTAATCGTGTTAACCAAAAGGTTGCAGGTTCGAGTCCTGCGGTGGTCAGTTTTCGTTTTAAACCAATTCTCCATCCTATCTCAATGTGCAAAAGTATTCTACTGACAGGTTACAGTCACAACTGGACCAATCTTCAGAGGTGTTGTCACTTCTGTCCCAATACACCATCAGTAGGTGAAAATTCGAGAGACGAGGCCTCCATGACACATTCATATTGAATTGTGCACAGAAGCCAACTAGAATCTGCCGAGAGAGCATTCTTACCGATAGACCATATCCCTACAGTCTAACTACATGCATGTTAAAGCTCATGCCAGAAATTTTACAGACCGTCTCCTGACGGAATATATTATTATCAAGTCATTCCTCAATATTCTTAGACATTGGTTCAACAAGATACAGAGTCAAAAAACGGACCTCGGTGTGCAATACTACTTGAGTGATGGTCCAGGTCCATTTGGGAACTCATGAGCGATCGAAACAGATTGCTAACTCACCCTGAGAACTGGGTCTCGCTACCATTTCTACTTCTTCTTTCATTCCATGAAGCCAAACGAGATAGCGCTGTCATCTTTAGAGTCAGTCAATGAATTAGATCTACCAAACCAACATTGTTTTGAGAACCCAACGAGGGACTCTGACAGATTATGCAACAGTTTTGGGTGGATCATACAAACGAACAATTGTCAAATCGTCAAGTTACAAGAGATCCAAAAGTTAGGTCTGAAAAATGAGGTTATGAAAGGTGATAGTAATGCCGTTCTCCGGACAGACGCCTGGGAATGTGATGTGGGTCATTGAGTTGGATGAGCTTTGAAGATGTACGAATAGACAAAGGTGAAAAAAGAAACTGCGAACCACTCTCAATCCTCCTCATGCCACCACACTCGTCATCTCCTAATCCTATCAGACTCGATAAAACAGTGGGTCTACTAGCAGATCCCACACTCCCGGATAGTGTACAATCACACATCTGTTGCCCTGAGCTATTCCGGACGCGCTGGGCCACACCAGGGTCTAGCAGCCATGTAGTTACTCAGAAGGTAATGGTCCTCCATAGGAAAGATAACTCAAGGCTTGGAGTTAGGGTTAGGAGAGGGAAGATGGAGATATGATTGCGGAAATGAGAGTGGAACTCCTAGAAGGAAAAAATGATGTAGGAAGACAGATAATAGATCCTTGGCCTGGAATAAACAAGTTTTTCAAAGAAAGAGGCAACACTCACCTCTAGGTTGATAAGAGGCACATTAGATGGGAACACACCAACCTAGCGCCATGATATAACTATGATGATGGTGGCGTGGCTTTTGGCAGGCCGTCAGACCGTGTAGCAATGAGCAAATCATATTCTACTACTGTACCCCAGTGAACTGGCTACTGAAGCCTAGACTGAGGTCCTATGAGCTGCGAATAATGCGAGTAGGAAACATCAGAGCAAGAGGGTGCTTACATTGACGATGACAGCTGGCCATCATGAGGCACACATTGATGGCAACACTTGCACACCATTCCTGGTTGATGGGCAGTGACAGAGTCAGTGAGGAGAGTACAGGCTCATCAGTGAGGATGATGGAAGAGACGAGGAGAACGGTTGAGCCACATCGTTCGAGAGATTTTATCGACCCAGCACCTCACGCGTCAATGACCCTACCTTTACTTTGGGAATAGCGTCTTGCTTCAGTAGATATGGTACTTTTGAAACACAATGTTGAGTGTGGGCATCACCATCGTGATCCTCCTAGAGGTTGGTTCTACCAATGAAACACAGTACACCCCACCTAGGATAACATATCTTCCTGACGATATTAGATCAGGCACTCACAAGGGCCGTCATATACCCCTCATCGCCCCTGAAACTGAAAATTTCCAGGCATTCTGATCCAGATTTCTAACGGTTTTGGCAGGCTACGTGGAGGAAGGTCAACTACGGACTACTAAGTAGCCGTGATCTGACTGACTTTTTTTATAACCGTCCCCGCAATTTGATCTCGCCCCATCTGAGGGGAACATAAAAAATAGCACTCATAATGAAGGCCATCTCAAACCCGATATCCCCGGTTGTTTTCGCAATAGGACCAACATACCAAACCTGGTCCATACAAGGCACCACAAGGCCAAAAGAGAAAACTACAGCAGCAACAGCCGCAATTCCCGTTGGTAATCGGAGTGGTGAATTCCATTGAGTATCATCATAGAGCTCGAATTTGCCTCTCCTGAAATAAAGGTGTTCGAGAAGGATAACCATCACGTATGCACCAGCCCAATATCCAATTAAGCCCAAGAAATTCACTAGGGTATCGTAAAAGCGATGTTGGCCAGCAATAGCAAGTGCAACTACACTAATAACCAATGAATTGATGGAATGAGTAACACAAGTGAAAACACGTACAGTATGGTGCCAACCGTCGAGAATACATATCTTGGAACCTTGAGAAAGAATGGTACAAATAGTTGTAGATTTAGTGAAATCGAGTAAAATGACATCGCCATGTTCCCAACGACAGAAAGGCTGAGAAGGATGACAAGGAATTTGCCGAATCCATGAGCAGGCTCGAGCATCGCTTTGAGAAGTCCCCCAACATCCCCGTTAATGTATGATTGTTCCCACGACGGCAAGGAAGTTGCAGAAGCAATCACAGCTGCTCCTGTACATTGAAGAGGTATCTGAAAAGATATAATTCGGAGGAAGGGAGGTCAAAATCCAGAACTCTGGGGGTGGAATGACGACATTACAGTCGAAAGAGCGAATCCGAGATACGTCCATAAAAATATCCTCCAGCTATCAAACAAGTACGTGAGCTCTATCTTATCAAGCTCAAGGGTTCAGCACTGGCCTTTCGACATCCTTTCTGAAATATGCAGTATAATCGGAACTGAGAGGCGTCCAGGTGACGGTGAATCCAGCGAGGGTAGACGCAAAGCTGAGGACACCTCGTGCGGTGGCGGGTTCGAAGGTAAGCTCCCCAAGATGTTTGCCTCCCTCCCCAAGTGCAATTGCGAAAGTGACAAGTACAGGCAACCAAGCCACTCTTTCATACCAGTTGAGTGCAGCATATCCACAAAAGGATACAAGGAGACTCGAAAGTCCAATGACCACGATACCAACACTGAAAAAAACAGTCCCAATGGACACAATGAATGACTCCGCTTTCTGTTGCACTATGAAGCACATACGTCCAACTGAGATTTTGATTAGAAACGCTTGCAAGCGCCTGACCGCCGAGTATGCAGTTCAAAATGGAAAACCCGCACATCCCAATGAGATTTAAAAGACAACACAGCAAGACACCGTAGTATCTAACTAGGGATGAGCATATCTAAATGACCATAAAACGAAGTGAAGGCATACCCGAAAGCGTATCTCGATATCACCATCTGTCTCATCCCCAACTTGGGGCCCCACGTCGAGCTGCAATAGTGACTCGATGAGTTATGGCATACTCACAAGATCACGTTAATACGTACGCGTAGGCAGGTATGGCACAAAAAACAAGCTCAAAAAACAAGATGGTCAAGCATGAATCTTTAATACCCAGGCCGAAGATTGCGGGTCCAAGAGTGCCAGCTGAGAATGATAAGATGTTGACATTTGCAGAGAACCAAACAAAAAAGATCTTGAAATATTGAGTATCCTGGCGCTCCTCAATGGGGACAGGGCGAATGCCTATTGAACAGGATCAGAGCACAGGGGACAGCCAAGATACTGATAATGTGCCTCTTATCTCCACCCCAATTTCTTTCAATCTCTCCACGAGCTTCTTGTCCTGCCAAATTCCTTTCTCTACCATCCTCAAGTTCAGCCTTTATGTCAGTTTCGACTTGAGCCCAAGCACTTAGGTCGATTTTTGTCTTCGCAAAAAACAGTGAATCGCGTGTGCTGTTAGTGATATTTTCAAGCTTCTCAGAATCTGAAGGATCGACGTAGATATCGACGTAGATGTGGAGGACCTCAGGAAGTATGTGATAAAAACAGGACAGTCCAATACCCGAGCGCCAATTACTAAGATATCAAACCCCTTTGCCTTTAGCAACTGTCCTGACCTTTTAACTTAATACCATTCCTCATGGAAGGTCGTGTTACAGTTTCCGTGATCGACTTCGACTATAAGTGCCACCCTCGACCAAACTTGTGCCCGATGCATCATTCGGATTGATCTTTATTTCGAAAACCATCGAAAAAGACAGGAAACACAGTGAAGGCAGAGTTCATTCAACAGACAGTCCGGCTCTCAAACTTCTTTGATCAACTTACACTACCAACAAGTAGAGGCAGGAGTCATACGGGCAGGCAATACTATCTATAGGAAACAACTTAACTTTCCGTATATCGTCCCCTATCCGAAGACCACAACTCTCACACATTGTCAATCACCCATTGAGGAGGCGACCTCGATGTCGTGATGGAGTTTTTTTCAAAATACATTTCATATCGTGCATGTAGGTCAAGACCCCGGGCATCACTGCAATTTCAGTTTCGATGATTATCCTTGGCAACGTAGGCTTTACAATACGAGACACTCAGCCTCAGTAGATTTGGTGCTTTCTGGTTAAATTTGTCTGTACCTGAGCTCTGGACAAGGTGTCAATATTCTCCTTTCGTAATGCTTCATGTTCTATTGAAATTGTCCCAGATATCATTCTCTCTAGTTGATTGATTGATACCCAAGAGAAACAGAATACGCCGAACCTCACGGCCAATCTTGGAAGATGAAGTCGTCATGCGCTTTTGTATTCATGAAACACTCTACAGACAGGTCGCACCTTGCTATGTGAGAGCAGTTTCTCAACTTTCGAACGGTACGCCCTGTTTATTTTAAGGACTTGCTGTTCAGCTGTGTCCAAGTAGGTTATCCTCAGTTACACTTTTCTTTCATCTTTTTCAAAAAGGTGCTTGGGAATATTACGAGACCCTGTCAAAACTGTCATGATGTTGCTCCCAACAGCAATCTCTCTGGAATTCATATTCAAAAACACTGTTTGAAATACAATCACGTTTTTCTTGTTTCCTCACAAAACCAGCTCCCCGAGTCCCTTCTGATTTTTTTGGCTCAACATCTAGTTTCCCATAACCAATTATTATTTGAACGTCAAATTTAAACCAAGTGACCATAAACCATCACTCTTGATGTTGCTCCAGTTGAAGATTCATCTATCAAAACGTTTTATGTCAACTTCAATCGTATTGACTCACTAACCGAAGTGGATTGACAGTAAGCGATGAAAGGGTGGGGCTATGATGGTGACGACGTTGTTACAGCGATGATCAGCAGACTTTTAGGCACAGATCAGTCTGTGCACATATGATTGTATAGACTCTTTTTTCTATGATACGTTCATCAAGGACCTTTCAAACTCTAACAAGATTCCAGGAACATAAATTAATTGAGATCGTTCACACTGTTTGAGGATCGTTCACGGCTTTCTTTTCTCCTTCTCCTTCCCTCTCTGCCTCTCCAGGTACAGTATCTAAGGTCACCTAACTACTCAACTCATCCGGAAGTTTAGTGGGTCAATGTACATGCGAGAGCGTGTTCCGACACGGGTGATGAATGATTTTGATCTTCGATTCTCTGCAGGAATCGGAACCGCGACGACAGTTCCACATATAGAGGCCGGAAACCCCTCCATTGAGATAGAATGAAAATCGAGAGGTTCATCTCCCTATCGGAAAGCAACAGCAGCAACAGCTTGAAGATTGGTTTACAAGCGTTCATAACAGCCTCATATCCAAGAAACCATTGTTAATTAAATCTACCAAGACTTGTAAATTTTCTTGAGAGCGAGAAGATGACCACTGTCAACTGCACAGCCAGCTCAATCCATCATGAGAAACTGATTGACAGAAAATCAACAGATGATAATAAATATAGATCATTGTAAATAGATGAACGTTCCGAACATAACGAAAACCTTCCTTTTCGAAAGAAATGTTATGAGAGCCATAGAGCGTAAATACGGTTGGGTGGTTCTGAAGCTGGCATTAATGAATAGTTTTCCATCACAACGTGCAAGGATGATTGAATAAGACAGCACTAAGACAGCACCCGTACCATAAGGTCCGGATCAAAGACATCAATGATCCGTGAACCAAGTGGCTTTCACAAAAACATGCCACATTGAGGAGCACAATCGGAAGTAAGGAAAAATATCTGAAACCCGAGAGGATCGGATTTTTCAAGATATTTTTTCCAGAGTGATACTCGATAAATGCGCTCGACAGCCTGCAACTCCAAGTGAACTGTTTGAAATTGATTGAGGCACCCCTTTAACGCGGGTTTGTTCATTAAAGTCTCTCGGAGTAGCAAAGGTAGCAGATTATGAATTTTCATGAATTGGCCAGGCACATTGTTCTCGGGACCGCATTGCGTACTGTTGATCAGAATTGAAGATGAGAGATTACGCACGGTTTGTCGCTGACGGCAATGGGTGTCACGCTGTCCCCATAATCAGGGTTTGTTTTACGGAAGGGTTACCTCCGGTCATCAATTTCTCCGAGACCCCTGAATGGGGTGATGATTCAACTAAACGGCAACGGCGAAAAGTGGGTCAAAGAAATCATTATTGATTGGTCAAGTAGTACTACACCACTTGACCATTCTTGTCATCACACAGAAAATATGTGTTTCAAGGGAAATATTTGAATCAAATGGATTAAGAAAACAAATGGCATATGGACTTTTCATTTACCTTGCTGCAACGAGGGTTTGATTCAGGTTGAGGATAAGTGACCGAAGCGGCCATACACCAGATTCCGAGCTCGAAAAAGAGATACATTCTTTCTCTAAGTTTTTCAGATTTGTGTACTCAGAGACCCTCGAGCAGTGAAGCCATTGTGTTAGATATAATAAGAAACACTGTCTGCATAAACTGGGCACTACTTTTTTCCTTTTTCGAATGTTCGTTCTGTACCTGTTTCAGGACTCGACTCTATTAGAACCAGTATGAAGGCGTGGGATAAGGGTCCTATGTGGCACTTGTAATCTATCCCAGAGTGTCATGTACTGACATAAACGTAAATTTACAGACGATCCGTTAATGCAATGCCACCCCTCGTCCATTCATGAGCAGATTCGATGGTGAGCTGAGATGGCTGGCCTGGGTTTCCAGCGGCTGCCGATGAGCCTACTGTGGCACTGTATTGGAGACAAAGGGTTGCCCTGAAACAATCCCTATTTATAGAATGTGTAAGAATGCTGGCACGACATGGTGCACTGTGATGAAACACAGAATTGGACAGTATGATTGAAAAAGCCGACCTTGAGGCTGAAAAGTGTATTCTTCCCCGCGATTGCAGACTGGTGAGTAAACTTTGGTACTTGAGAGAAGAAGGCAGCTGATGGGTATCAGGAGCCTCACATGGCGCTTGCAGTGTTTGGATTTCCCCTCATGCCATATGTAGAAAGCAGGAAAAGGTTTACGCAAAATATCGGACTGCGTCCTCATGAGCCCATAAGCAAGCCCCCGGCGTTTACTCGCGATTTATTCGACAGACCTGTTGTGACACGTGACGCAGCACCTGTTAATAAAACGGCTAATTTGTCGATCAAGTCTTCCATGCCTCGTCCTGCTATATCTGCAGATCCGGGTCCTCCTTCCAGTTCTTCCTTCGGGCCTCATTCTCAAGTCCTCAAATCTGTCACAAGGCGGAATCCAAGCCCACACAATACCAGTGCTCTCAACTTGCGATATCAGTCGATGGCCATTGTCGATCCCAGTAGCTCTGATCGAGGTAATCGTTTGGCACTACTCTTGCTGTAAAACTTGCTAACACATCTCATCTTCAAGCCGCAGCCATAGGCACCCATCTACGAGCCAAAAAACAATCGTATATCCGTGTTCAACGACCCAGAACGAGTTCAGGCCCGCGAGTGAATAAACTCGAGGCTGTCCCTGGCTCTTGGGCTTCAAGGCCGAGCGATTTGCGGCCCAACTATCTCACTCAAGGCAACGCCCAGTCAAATACTCCACCACGCACAGGTGTCAGTGCTTCAAGAGCTACCCCATCGCCTGCTCCTCGAGTTACTCGACTCAATGTCGGCCCATCCTCACGGTCAAATTCTGCAGACAGAACATCCCGGGCCATGGGACCGAGAATGCCGCGTCAGTTTACTGCAAAACGCCTCTCACTGGGCATGGCCATGAATTCATCTAGACTAGCTGGCAGGTCTGCCACAGCGATCCGGAGTATTCCTTCTTCACCCTCTACATCACCTTCTCTTCCCCATCAGAACCCTCTCATCACTCGCCTCCCTTTTTCTGGATCCCCAGATTACAAACGCGAAACTTCACCCCCTCTCGGACAGACACCATTCTGGCCGTCTGCATGTCCTACCTCCCCGTCCTCGCCACCAGCTTCTCTCCCCCGCCCTACCTTATCTTCTGGCGTGTCCTCTTCTCTTTCCAATCCCGTGTCATCCCCCAGGTCACCCCCGGCCATTTTCATTGCCACCAACACAACATCTACCGGTGTAATTTCTGATATCGGCAAGGGGCTGAACATTCCCGAATCTCCCGCAAGGGAGTCCAAAAGAGCATCAAGTCCCGATTCACCCACTTCGGTGTTGTCGTATGCTAGTCTTACCATATTCACGCCTGGTAGTGGTGGCAAGCGCAAATCTGTTGGTTCGAACGATGGTAGCATCAAATTGGCCGAGGTTGAAAAAGTAAATGAATAGTCTATTTATTGCAATAATTACCCATGGTTCTAATGGTTTCGTATAGCATCTCCGTCACACACCTGAACCTGACTCTGGATACCAAATGTACGAATGGGGGGTCGAGGAGATAGGATACTACAACGATCAGCTCCTCCGTTTCACAACTTCACACCTTTCTTCTGCCCCCGACCTAGAGGCATATCGAAACGAGGGGCACGTTGAGGTTTTCGTGGACAACGTGTATAGTGCAGAACGCAGTCCTTCGCCTATCGTTTATGCACGATCGGAAACGGACGACTCGGATGATGACTATGGTGTCCTTCGTCGGCGTCGTCGAATCTTGGCTGATGAGGCTAACTCTAGATCAAAGCATGCCAGCAGTAGCAGACCGAGTACTGCTGGTAATCCAACTCGCCCTGCTCTCGGTCCCGACTTTTCCACACTGAGCACAAAAAATGCTGTCGACGGTAGGAGACCAAAGCAAGGCCATATCTTTCCTGGAGAGTCGTTTTCATATCACTCTGATAACTCCTCTTTGGATCACTACGGTACTCGATCAAGAGGAAAGAGAAGAGAGCACGGTTTTCGTCGATCTTCCGTTATCCCCACATCAAAACCTAGTGAGGCAGTTCAACCTTTGAATTCTTATCATCTCTCTTCGTCAAGCAAAGAAGCTATCGTCGAGGTTCCTCGTAGCCCTTCACCTATCCTCTATGCTCGTCGGCGCTCGTTAGATTTTCTTGTCGATTCCAGTTCGGAGGATACCTATATCATGGATGATACAAGTGGTTCTGCCAGGTGGAAATTTTTCGGACCGCGGCAGGGTGGTTCAGTTACTCCTTATGGCTTCTTATCGGAGCCCACTGGAGGTAATATTCTGGAAAAGAGAATCAGACGGAAGACAGTGCAGCCGAAATCCTTTCTATATGAATACTCTACACCGCCAGCGCAACACCCTTTGCGCATGGATTTTTCTAGGAAGGCAAAGGAGAAGGGGGGAGAGGAAGCGGAAAAGATAGAGAGGGGAAGAGGGAGGGAAAGGACAGAGAGAGGGAGGGGGAGAAAGAAGGAACATGGGTTAATTTCGATGTCTCTTGTGGATTGTACCAAGGTCGATAACGAGAGGGAGGAGGGCGAAAGGGAGAAAATTGAGAAGGAAAGAGAGAAACCGAGAACGAGGAAGGCGAGTCGAGGAATATTTGATGAGTTAGCCGCTGTTACTGCTCGTAACGTCATCGTCGGTCGAAAGCAAGCTGGTGATCATGTGGTCGATTCGAGAAGTCGTTCACCCAAGGGTACCAGTAACAAAAACAAGGAAAAAGAAAAGTGGAAATGGGCATTATGGGACCGCGATGCCAATATGAAGGAGAGACCAGAGAGAGGTGGTGGTGGTAACTCATCGACTTGTGGGACAGATAGTGTAGGTGATGACGATAGTGTGCTTGATATCGTTGGTGATGGTGATGATGGTGTTGATGGTGATGTCGATGATGATGGATGGAGTACAGATGAGAGGAAGCAGAGGCATAGTTTGGCTGGCCTCGAGTTCCGGTGACTGATTTTTCAATTCTGTGCGATACTGTTAAAGCATTTTTTCTAATGTCATGCGAATAGTCGGTTTTGAGTACAATAACTGGCATATGATTGAATTTGATTCTTTGGTTGTGGTGTGAACATTTAGTAGTGAACGAAGGGTATACAGATACATATACCAACGAATTGTAATATGCAGATTCTTGAGATTCTACCTTTTTGGCACTTGTAAGTGAAATTTAATCAAAGTGAACCCCTGGGGATTCCAGTTGGACAGGTAGCGAACGTACCGGAGCTACTAATTTTTTTCATTCGACGAAGTGATTGAGTCGTGTATCCTCCGGCACTATGATTATGCTTGAAGCTCTCGCTTTCTTTAAAACAAGGTCTTATCACTCAAAAGCCAAATTTTTCATTTACCGAGTGGATGATGATCGTACAAGACCATGATGAAGTGATTGTCGCCCACGTAACAAATCTGGATATGCGACCACCCAAAAGGGATCAGTGTCCCACCACCAGAAATTCATTTTAATTTTTCGCCACCCACTACTCTGGGTGTCATCAAATACAGGGGCTGATTTGACTCTTTGGTTAATTGATACACTCTCTTCTATGATTTTCATCCACCCTATTGATCGTGGACACCCTAAATATAATTCAACATGCCCGTGCACCGGAAACGGCGGTCCATTCATCTTACAAATCCTATTCGGAGACTGTTCCCCAAGCAATAGAAAAAAATCTAGATTGCTGATCTTTTCCACAGGTGAGGAGTGTACTTCTATGCGACAGATCCAGTTGCTTTGCATTGATGGTGCTCCATTTTTGATCTTGTAATGCAAATCAGCCGCTGTCTTACTCGTTTCCCCACATCTTCATGATATTCTTTATGGATTTTATGGGCAGTTTTTATCATGTCCACAGCACAGTCTATCAACCCATGTCCCAAATCTGCTGAATCAAGTTCGACACAACGACAAAGAGACCCTTCATGGATTTTGTATAAAATCTACGAGACAATCCCCTACTGAGTTTCATTACGATACTTGCCAGGTATCGGCTCGTGCTATCCAACCCTTGCAGTTCCTAGCTTACCCCTCGCTCCTTTGATCCGCATGTCTGGTACAGACGGTGACGACTTTTGCATGAAAGGCATTTTGCCTACGTGCTTTGAGGCTCGGGACTGCAAGGACTGGTTGTCTTCTCAAGAAGACGTAAGTATGAGTTCAAATTCTTTCCTCAGTTCCCCTGGTGAGTAGTTATATTTTCTATCACAGAGTTGACTAACACATGAGTAGTCGATAAAACTGAAGACTTATTGAATGATCTAGGTATGGCCCATCAACAGATATGTATCAGTCAAGAAGGAAGAAAGGACCATAAGCGAAGCAGCTCCTTGACTGATGTGATTATGGCTGACCCTTCAGATTACCAACCCTCGACTTCCTATCTCCTTCCCTACCAGCCACAGCCCTATCTCCTCCCCTGCCAGCCACAGCCCTCTCAGCCGTTTTCTGCCCCTGTCGACTTTGTTCACTCACAGATTTTGTACAATGGGGCAGATCAGGATATAGAGATGATTGATGTGGCATCGAGCTCTGACAAGATCCGTCACCGTCCACACCATCGTCTCAAGGCCAGAATGCATCTTTTAGATTCTGTCCGCAAATCAGAGAGACGGCGTAACCAGTGTTATGATAGGGTGCATGCACAGAATCTTGTTCCGGAAGAATCCGGCACCTCGACGATGATCAACGCATATGGGTATCCACACGCAGCAGAATATCTCAAGGCTGCGTATTGGAAATACGACACTGACATGGCGATGGAAGAAAGCGCGGCTCTTGCAGGAGTCCAGGAGATAAGAGACCTGGAGAAGAAGACCAGGGAACTTGGTCGACAGTACAGAATGGCGCAGGTACGGATGAGACAGCTCGTTCGATCTAAACCGGGGGCCCAAGCAATCAGGTCTAATGCCACGAGAAACGCTGCAGCCCAACGATTCCAGACGCTCGCTCGAGGCCTCCAATTTATGGCACAAAGCGGGTGGGATCATGAGAAGGCTCGGTTCGCGTTGTGCAATCTCTGGAATGTGTCGGTCGATGACGCTTTCAAAATGTTCCCTCTTTCGATATCCTTTCCTTCTTTTTATTAATTTCCTTCCTTTTATTAATTTCCTTCCTTTTATTCTTTTAGGCAGGCCTCCAATTACAGTACCTTGTTAGCTGAGCTACACTTCATTCATTTTGATTTTCTATTTATACGATCTGCTATATGTTTCATGCCTCTCACATTCCTTATCCCTATTCACTTTTAAATCTAATTCACGTTCTGCCAGATATACTGCTATCTCCAAACACCGAAAAAGTTGATGAGAACTGATAGTGGGCTATATTTAAGCCCTAACATGAGCGTGCATCATTTTTTTCGGCGTGTGGACTCCTGGAATGTGATTTGTGAGCCGGCATGCTACTCTCTAACTTGGGACACCATCCTTATGTGAGCATCTGATGAACATTCACCACCGATACAGGGAAGAACTATAGTAAAGACGGTGGAAATGTGGATGGGGCTTGGCTTTTAAGATCTATATGACACAACCGCTGCGAACAGAACTAAAAACCGTTGACTTTACACCTCTTCTGCAGTAAGAGCGATTGAATTTCACCAGAGTTTTCATGTGGCCGTCCCAGAAGGTGGCCAGTAAACCATGTTTATTCAAGATATGGAATCTCATATGAACGAGAATAGCAACACGAATCGCTGAGGGTCAGGTAAAAAAAGGTCATTAGTAAAAATTCCTAAGGCCTTGGTTACTAAGATGAGAATGTGAAAGTTTCAGCTCGTCGTTCTAGTGGGGCACTTCTACATGATCGCTTAATCATCTGACAGACCGTAACACGTTTCAGTATTCCACATAAATTTCATGGTTACGAGGGTATTTTTGGACTCAGAACTTCTATTCCGCAACAAGTGCTGTAGAATCACTTTTGATGCGTGGGCATGTTAGATTATATTTAGAGGTTCCAAGATCTAGAAGAGCGAATGAAAATCATAGAAGAGAGTATATCAATTAGCCAAAAAGTCAAATCAGGCACTGTGCTTGATGACACCCGGAGTAGTAGCTGGCGAAAAATGAATATCTGGTACACTGATCCCTTGTATGCTCAATTCTTTCAATTACTTCATTTAGAGAAAATATAAATTAGAGGCTCTGACAAGTCTTCGGCCGGGTTCTACAGGTAGAATTTGTACGCATCCATCCAGGCATCCTTCCCCTTCCCTTCGATAACGTCCTGAAAACAGTGGGCTTTTAACCAAGGCCAAACAAAACTATCACCTACCCCATGACAAGGAATGATGCGTTCAAAATCCCACGAGGCAACTGTTCTTGCATCTCGTTTCATTGCCCTATGTTGAACGTAATCAGAGTAGAAAGATACTTTATGTGAGAAGGTCTGACTCTACATCAACACCCATATACCATACTGCATATCGGTGAAACCAAGTCCAAGGGTGGATGCTGATAATTGACTTTCCGCTTTCTTTTGATTTCGAGTACTGCAACTTAATGTCAACAATTATCGCCCAAAATGAAATTCGATGCTCGCCTGTTCAGTGCAAGGAGTGTTGAAAAGGAGGTCAGCCTCAATGAGAGTCTTGGACTCTCCGTGGAGGAAAGCAACATCCTTATTCTTGTATCCATCGAAGTAGCTGAACCAAGAATGTGTTACTAATGTCCACTGTTGGGGATATAAATGCCCATTCACCAGCTTTTAATCTAATGAACGGTCAGCACTCTTTGAGAAGTATTAACGAATTGAAACAATGCTCACATCATCTTCGAAACCATACTTGGTTCCTGGCGGATCTCGCCCCCAAGCTACCAGGTGGTGTGAGACAAATGCTTGCCATGGAGTTGTCGTAACACTAACCCCCGTCGAACTTGAGTGATTTATCCTCCAGACGGGCAAGTGCAGCTTCTGGAGCAATCACTTTGGCAGAAGGATACTCTTTCTTGTACTGTGCTGTATGCAGAAGTACTTTGAGAAGAAA
>Ga0153955_100316_pt1 | contig 28448 bp, 23 predicted proteins | sample TSFL039MetaG_FD_104744 | JGI IMG/M metagenome (GOLD analysis project Ga0153955, IMG submission 104744) | Attine ant fungus gardens microbial communities from Florida, USA - TSFL039 MetaG | ecosystem: Host-associated > Fungi > Mycelium > Unclassified | place: USA: Florida, Wekiwa Springs...
TATTATTGGACCAATTACTCATTTTTCAAAATTATTAATTCATAATTTTTTATCTCATACTGCCAAAGCTCAAGCATAAGCACAATAAAGTAAATTTTGTAATTTTAAAGGCGAAACTTTTTGCTCTTCAGTATTATTAATATCAAAATTATTGACATCATAAATTATATTGACAACATATTCGCTAAATTTTTTTATATCAATATTTAAGTTTTCCATATCATTTTCAACCCCTTTCTAAAAAATGATAAGTTTGGTTTAAACTAATTATATTGCTCAAAAATCAATTTTCAAATAAAAAAATAAAAGAAAAATATCTTTCTTTTATTTTTTTTGTTGTAATGATTCTAATGTTTGTAAAAAGATTTTTCGTTCTTTTCCTGATGAGTAATTAATTATTTTCTTATTACGAGAAACAACACGATGACAAGGAATAAAAATTGCTAACGGATTTTTACCCAAGGCAGAACCAACTGCGCGACATGCTTTTGGGTGGTTAATTTTTTGTGCTAACTCTTGATAAGTAATTGCTTGATTATAAGGAATTTTAAGGGTTTCTTTTCACACTAACTCTTGAAACTTTGTTCCTTTTGGTGCTAATGGTAAATCAAAAGTAGTTAAATCTTGCTTAAAATATTGATCTAATTGCTCCAGACAATTATTAATAACAAGATTATTTGAATTTAAGGCTTCTTGATTAACTTTTATTTCAATAAACTCTAAACTAAGCACACTTGCTTCATCAGCAGTAATTTTAATTAAACCAATTGGACTTTGATAATAACCATAACTTGCCATTATATTTTATCTTTCTTTTCTGGTTTTGATGTTTTTGGACCATCATCTGCTTCAATATTTAAAATTAAATCTCGTAATGCCGCCGCTTTTTCAAAATTTAATTCCTTTGCTGCTTGCAACATTTCAAGTCGAATTTCAGCAATAATCTTTTCTTTAGCAGTAACTTTTGCTTTACCTTTTGCTGTTCGTAATTTTTGTAAATCAGAATCTAATTCTTTGGTACTAATAATTTCACTTAATGGTTTTTTAACATTAGTAGGAGTAATATGATGTTTTTCATTATAAGCAATTTGAATTTTTCGTCTTCTATTTGTTTCATCAATTGCTGCTTTCATTGCTAAACTAATTTCATCAGCATAAAGAATAACATGACCATTAACATTTCTTGCAGCGCGACCAATTGTTTGTACTAATGATCTCGTATTTCTTAAAAACCCACTTTTATCAGCATCTAAAACGCAAATTAAAGAAACTTCAGGAACATCTAATCCTTCTCGTAATAAATTAATACCTACAATCGCATCATAAACACCACGGCGTAAATCCAATAAAACTTTTGTTCTTTCCAAAGTTTTTAATTCATTATGTAAATAAGCAACTTTAACTTTTTGTTCTTGTAAATATGCTGTTAATTCTTCAGCCATTCTAATTGTTAAAGTAGTAATAAATACTCGTTCTTGATTTGCTGAGCGTAATTTAATTTGCTTAATAATATCATTAATTTGATTCACTGATGGTTTAATTTCAACTGTTGGATCCAATAAACCAGTTGGTCTAATTACTTGCTGAATTGTTTGATTAAATTCTTTTGGTTCTTTCTTAATTAAATCTAATTCATAATCACCTGGAGTTGCTGAAGTATAAACAACATAATTTAACTTTTGAGAAAATTCTTGAAAGTTTAATGGCCGATTATCTAAAGCACTTGGTAAACGAAAACCAAATTTTACTAAAGTTTCTTTACGACTACGATCATTATTATACATCCCTCTAACTTGTGGTAAAGTCATATGTGACTCATCAACAATTGTTAAATAATCTTGTGGAAAAAAATCAAACAAAGTATAAGGCGATGAACCTGCTGCTCTTTTTTCTAAATAACGAGAATAATTTTCAATCCCATTACAAAAACCAAATTCTCTTAAACTTTCTAAATCATTATTTGTTCTTTGTTCTAATCTTTGTGCTTCTAATAAATAATTATTTTTTCTCATTTTTGCTAATGTTTTTTCTAATTCTTTTTCAATTTCACCAACAGCAAAATTAACTCGCTCTCTAGTACTAACATAATCTTCAGCTGGGAAAATAGTTAAAAATGGAAAGCGTTCTAAAACATTACTATTTAAAATATCAACTTTAGCAATTTCTTCAATTTCATCATCAAATAAACTAATTCGCAAAAAATACTGGTCAGTTCATGATGGTGCAATTTTAATGACATCACCTTTAGCACTAAAACTCCCCGGTACTAATTCTAAATCATTGCGTTGATAACCAATTACAACTAAACGATTTAATAATTCTTGACGATTAATTTTAGTATTTTTTCGTAATTCAAAAAAAGACTTTTGGTATTCTTTTGGATCTTGAGCACCATAAATTGCTGCGACAGAAGCAATAACAATTACATCTTTTTCTGTTGACAAAGCATTTAAAGTACTCAATCGTAACATTTCAATTTCTTGATTAATTTTTGAATTTTTATCAATATAAGTATCGGTTTTTGGCAAATAAGCTTCTGGTTGATAAAAGTCAAAATAAGAAACAAAATATTCAACACGATTTTCTGGAAAAAAAGTTTTTAATTCACCATACAGTTGCATTGCCAAAGTTTTATTATGAACCAAAATTAAGGTTGGTTTTTGCACTTGTTGAATGACATTAGCCATAGTAAAAGTTTTACCTGTTCCTGTGGCACCAAGTAAAACTTGATTTTTAATATTATTTTTAATTCCTTTAATAATTTGCTTAATTGCTGCTGGTTGATCACCAGTTGGTTGATAAGGAGCAACTAGTTTAAACATAACTCACCATTAATATTTAATTATTAATTTAACTTTCTAATTAAATTATAGTACATTTCACCAATAAAATTGGTTTTTGTTACCAAAAATGATTTAACTAAAACTCAAAATAGTAATAAAATCTTGTAATTATAATAATAATTCTATACAATTTGGTAATATATAAAATATATAAATAAGTCCGGAGTATCTTAATGAAAAATAAAAAAACAATTTCAGCATGAGGTTTTATCATGTCAACTTTGGGTACTTCCATTGGTCTTGGTGGAATTTGAGGATTTCCAACTAAGATGAACCAATATGGTGGTACTTTTTTAATACCATTCTTAATTGCTTTAATTGTCTGTGCTGTGCCGTTATTATTAATTGAATTTAACCTTGGAGCAAAATATCGCAAAAATCATGTGATGGTTTTTGAAGAAATAGCTAATAAACCAGGGAAATTCTTTGGTTTTTTACAATCAGCAATGATTTGATTAATGAGTATTTTTTATAGTGTTCTAGTTGCTTGATCACTGTTAGCTTTAATTATGGCATTTCTGCCAGGTCTAACTAAAGAAGATTATTTTTTAAAAGTTTTAATTGGTGAAACTAATCCCAATCCGAAAAGTTTTTCACAATTAGGAAATATTAGTGTTTGAGTTTTGCTTAGTTTAGTAGCAGTTTGATTAATAGCAGGAATCATTGTTTTAGGTGGTGTCGCAAAAGGACTTAATCTTGCTAACAAAATTCTTACTCCTAGTTTATTTGTTTTAATGATAATTATGATGATTTATACTTTGACTTTAGATGGCGCTGGAACAGGGTTAAAAACAATGTTTAGTTTTCATAGTGATAAACTTTTAAGTCCAAGTATTTGAACTGATGCCTTTGGTTCTGCTTTCTTTATGTTAACAACTGGTATTGGAACAATGATTATTTTTGCCAGTTATTCGCCAAAGAAACAAGATAATACTAATAAAAGTTTAATCATTGCCGGTGGTACAACAGTTGTTGCTTTAATTACCGCTTGTACGGTTTTTGGTGGAATTGGTGTTATTGCTCATCATCAAGGAAAAGAAATTAACGATGTTTTTCAACCAGGACCTACTTTAATCTTTCAAGTTTTCCCACAAATCTTTGCCATTATTGCTGGTAATAATAATATGGGATTATTAGTACTTAGCCATATCTTAGCAATCTTTTTCTTTCTATCAGTTTTCTTTGCCGGAATCTCTTCAGTATACGCAATGTTAGAAACAATTGTTAATCCTTTAGTAATTGAATGAAAAGCAAAACGTTCAAGATTAATTATTGGCATCATTATTGTTAGTCTTTTAGTTGATATATTATTTATTTTTAATAATAGTTCAGCATTAATTGATGGATTAGCTGCTTGAGCAGCAGGAATTTGATTAATGATTACTGGAATCTTTGAATTAATTGGTGTTTCATGAATTTGAAAAATTTATCCTGATTTACGAAAATTCAATAATGAAAGATCTTGATTTAAATGAAATAAATATGGTTTTAGATTTTTTTGTTTAATTATTATTCCTGTAATTATTGCATTGAATCTTGGTTTTGCTATATATCAATTAGTAAATAATATTAAAGCCAATACCTTTGTTTTCTTAACAATTGGAACAACTTTGGGTGCATTTGTTACTTTAATCGCTGCAGCAATCTTTACTTATTTCCAAGATATTAAAAAATTCTTTCAAAAACATAAAAAAAATCATTTAAATTAAAATCTTCAAATAAAAAATAAAAAAACTTGTAATTATCATAATAATCTTATAAAATTTGCTGATATATAAATTTATATATAATTAAATACCAGGAGTATGTTATGAAAAATAAGAAAACAATTTCAGCATGAGGATTTATCATGTCAGCTCTGGGTACGGCTATTGGTCTTGGTGGAATTTGAGGATTCCCAACAAAAATGAATCAATATGGTGGTATCTTTTTGATACCATTTTTAATTGCCTTATTAGTTTGTGGCGTTCCTTTATTATTAATAGAATTTAATCTTGGAACAAAATATCGTAAAAATCATGTGATGATTTTTGAAGAATTAGCTAATAAACCAGGGAAATTCTTTGGTTTTTTACAATCAGCAATGTCTTGATTAACAAGCATTTTCTATAGTGTTCTAGTTGCTTGATCACTGTTAGCTTTAATTATGGCATTTCTGCCAGGTCTAACTAAAGAAGATTATTTTTTAAAAGTTTTAATTGGTCAAACTAATGCTAATCCGCAAGGATTTTCACAATTAGGAAATGTTAGCATTTGAGTTTTACTTAGTTTATTAGCAGTTTGATTATTAACAGGGTTGATTGTTTTAGGTGGTGTTACAAAAGGACTTGACATTGCTAACAAAATTCTTGTTCCTGGTTTATTTATATTAATGATAATTATGATGATTTATACTATGACTTTAGATGGTGCTGGAAGTGGTTTAAAAAAAATGTTCAGTTTTCATAGTAATAGTCTTTTAAACCCAAGCATTTGAACTGATGCCTTTGGTTCTGCTTTTTTTATGTTAACTACTAGTACTGGAGCAATGATTATTTTTGCTAGTTATGCTCCAAAAAATCAAGATAATGTTAATAAAACATTAATAATTGCTGGTGGTACAATTATTGTTGCTTTAATTACATCTTGTACTGTTTTTACTGGCATCGGAGCAATTGCTAAAAACTTAAATCAACCAATTGAAAAAATATTTCAACCAGGTCCAACATTAATATTTCAAGTTTTTCCACAAATCTTTGCCATTATTGCTGGTAATAATAATATCGGACTACTGGTGCTTAGTCATAGTTTGGCAATCTTCTTTTTTCTTTCAGTATTTTTTGCCGGAATTTCCTCATTAATTGCATTATTAGAAGCAATTGTTAATCCTGTTGCAATAGAATGAAAAATAAAACGATCAAAAATAATTATTGGAGTAATTATTATTAGTCTTTTAGTTGATATTTTGTTTATCTTTAATAATAGTGCTGCTTTGATTGATGGTGTTGCTACTTGATCTGCTGGAATTTTACAAATGATTATTGGAATCTTTGAATTAATCGGTGTTTGTTGATTATGAAAAATTTATCCTGATTTACGAAAATTTAATAATGAAAAATCATGATTTAAATGAGATAAATATGGTTTTAGAATTCTTTGCTTAATCATAATCCCACTTATTATTGTTTTAAATCTTGGTTTTGCTTTATACCAACTAATAAATAATATTGAAAATAATATTTTTGTTTTCTTAACAATTGGTACAACCTTAGGTGCATTTTTTACTTTAATTACTGCGGCAATCTTTACTTACTATCAAACAATTAAAATTAAAGTTAATAAATTAAAAAGTAAAATTTCAAAGAATAAAAAATCAAAAGAAAAAGAAACAAATATCGTGAATGAAACGACAAATGAATAAAAACTAATTTGTCTAAATATATTGAATTCGATAATATTTATTCATGAAACAAAATTAAAAGGAATGGTTTAATCAAGATTTGATTAAGTTCATTCCTTTTTTAATTAAAAAAATTATTATTTTTCTACTTTTCTTAATATATTTATTAGTTTTTCAATCTCTTCAATTCAATATTATTTTTATTTTCTCGATTATTATTTGTGATAATAAAATTAAGAAAAAATAACGATAATTAAAAAAATCAACCGATTAAATTTAAATTGCTAGCATTAACTTGAAAAAATATTATTACTCAATCAGCACTAATTTTTTTTCTAAATTTTTTCGTTCTTTATTATATTTTTATTTTAACACTTTAAAAAATGAAAACAATAATACATTATCCAAAAACAAATACAAAAAATGCAAAATTAATTGCAGATTTTTAAATATTATTTGAAATTGCTATTATTTAAAATACGATATTCGGATAAATCGGAAACTGTGCTAATAATTGATCAACTTTATCTTTCAAAGCAACCAATCCAGAATCTTCAATTCCTTTTGGTAATTTTCATGCTTTAATAATAATTTTTGCTAACTGCTGAAACTCTTTTTCTTTAAAACCTCGTGTTGTCATTGCTGGCGAACCAAAACGAACACCACTAGTAATTTTCGGTGATAATTTATCAAATGGTACAGCATTTTTATTAGCAACGATATTAATTTTTTCTAAAATATCAACCGCTTTTTGACCATTTAAACCATTAATTTTTAAAACATTAATTGTTAATAAATGAGTATCAGTTCCACCTGCAACAACATAAAAACCAGCATTACTAAATTCTTTGGCAAACGCTTTGGCATTTTTAATAACTTGTTTTTGATATTCAACAAATTCAGGAGTTAATGCTTCATAAAATGCTTGGGCTTTTGCCGCAATAATATGTTCTAATGGTCCACCTTGATTACCAGGAAAAACAGCACTATCTACTTTTTTTGCTAATGCTGCAGTAGTTAAAATTGCTCCGCCTCGTGGTCCTCTTAAAGTTTTATGAGTTGTTGTCGTAATTAAATCAGCATGGCAAACTGGTGTTGGATGTTGTTTTGCTGCAATTAAACCAGCAATATGAGCCATATCAACCATTAAATAAGCATTACATGATTCAGCAATTTCACGAAACTTGGCAAAATCAATTGTTCTCGAATAAGCAGAAGCTCCAGCAACAATAATTTTTGGTTGATATGATTTTGCTAATTTTAAAATCGCTTCATAATCTAATTGTTCATTTTTTTCATTAACACCATAAGCTAAACCATGATAGGTCTTCCCAGAAAAATTAACAGGATAACCATGAGTTAAATGTCCTCCAGCATCTAAAGCCATACCCAAAATTGCATCTAACGGATTTAAAACTGCTGCATAAGCTTCAGCATTCGCCTGACTTCCTGAATGTGGTTGGACATTGGCATGAGCATTAGCTTGTTTACAAGTTCATTCTTTACCATTACTATCTTTAAATTTTTCACCTGGTTTATGACCACAAGCAAATAATGCTTTTAATCTTGTTATTGCTAATTCTTCGGCAATATCAACATTTTCACAACCATTATAATAACGAGCATGAGGATATCCTTCAGCATATTTATTAGTTAGAACACTACCTGCTAACTTTAATACTGCTTGTGAAACATAGTTTTCTGAAGCAATTAATTCAATATGATTTTGTTGGCGATTGATTTCATTTCTAACAACATCAGTTAACTTTGGATCTAACCCTTTATTAAATGCTTGATCAACCTTAGTTTGATAATTTAAAATTGGTTTTATTTCATCTGATTTTTTCATAAAGACTTGCTCGCATTCTTACTTTTTCTTGATTTTGTATTAATTTAATTTTTTAATTCTAAATTGATGTCGTTCTTCAGTACTCGTTGGTGTATTTAAAAATACCTTTACTAATTCAACACCTTTTTCAGCAGCAATAATTCTTGCTCCTAAAGCAAGAACATTGGCATTATTGTGTGAGCGAGCTAACCGTGCTGTTTCTTCTTCATAAGCTAACGCACATCTAATTCCAGGAACTCTATTAGCTGCAATATTAATTCCGATTCCGGTTCCACAAATTGCAATTCCAACATCGGCTTTTTGATCTGAAATTGCTTTACCAATTTTAAAACCATAATCAGGATAATCAACTGGTTTAGAATTAACAGTTCCCAAATCCAAAACTTGATAACCTTGCTTTTTTAAATATTCAATAATTGGTTTACGAAACTCAAAAGCAGTATGATCGTTAGCAATTGCTACTCTAATTTTCTTTTCCATAAAATCACTCCTCACTATCAAGAGTTATTATTTTAATCTTGCCATTAAAAAATAATTCTTATTGTTTCAATTTTAACAAAATTTAAAAAAAATAACTAATATCAAAAATATTAGTTATTTTATCTTGTCAATTATTTTTTGTTTCAAAACTTATTTTTAGTTGTTTTGTTTGAATTTTCTTTTTTATCACCCAATAAAACTTGAAAAATACAATGGAATGGAAATCAAATAATACTAGCACATATAAAACCAATGAATAGTATAATTCAAAATATCTTAATAATTTTTTTCCCCATATTTATTTTTCTTTCTTATGATTTACCATAAGAACCAAATTCTTTTAATAACTCAATCGCTTTAGTTTTAATTGCTAAAGTTGCATCTTTCATTAATTTTCTTGGATCATAACCCTTATTTTCTTGGTCTTTATTATTAATAATATAATTTCTAATTGCTCCAGCAAATGCTTCTTGCAATTCAGTATTAACATTAACTTTAGCAATTCCTAAACTGATTGCTTTTGCTACTTGTTCTTTGGGAATTCCTGAACCACCATGTAATACTAATGGTTTGTTACTTGCTTCAGCGATTTGCTTTAAAACATCAAAGTTTAAACCTTTTCAACCATCTGGGTAACGACCATGAACATTATTAATTCCTGCAGCTAAAATATCAATTCCTAATTTAGCTAAACTTTGACATTCTTGTGGATCAGCAACTTCACCCAAACCAACAACACCATCTTCTTCGCCGCCAACACTACCAGCTTCGGCTTCAACTGAAGCATGATATTTTTTAGCTAAAGCAATAACTTTTTTAGTAGTTTCTAAATTTTCTGGAAAACTCAAGTGTGAACCATCAAACATAACTGAAGTAAATCCTGCTTCTAATGCTGATTGACATGCTTGATATGATTGACCATGATCTAAATGTAAAACAATTGGGACAGTAATTTTTAAATCTGCCATTAAAGATTTAACCATATTGGCAACAACATTATAACCACCCATATATTTAATTGCTCCTTCTGAAGCACCTAAGATAATACCACTTTTAGTTTCTTGAGCCACTTCTAAAAGACTTTTTGTTCATTCTAAATTATTAATATTAAAATGAGCAACGGCATATTTACCTGCTTTAGCGTCATCAACTAAAGCTTTAGCATTAACAAAATTTTTCAAACTTGCACCTTCTTATTTTCTATTATTTATTCTAAACACTTATAAAATATTATCACATTTTAAAAAATATTAAATAGCAATTTATTCAATTGTGGCTTTAATAAAACCTAAAAATAAAGGATTAGGATGATTAAGTCTTGAAGTAAATTCAGGATGAAATTGACTAGCAATAAAAAACGGATGAACCTTGTTTGGTAATTCAATTATTTCAACTAAATCTTTTTCTTGATAAACACCACTAACAACTAAACCATTATCAATTAATCGTTGACGAAAACGGTTATTAAATTCATAACGATGACGATGTCTTTCTTCAACAATATCTTTTTGATAAAGTTTTCTTGCTAAAGTATTACTTTCTAGTACTGAAGGAAAATTACCTAAACGCAAAGTACCACCAATACCATCAATTAAAGAATTACCTCTTGATAAGTCAAAGATTGGATATTCTGTCTCACGATTAAATTCAGTTGAATTAGCATTAGTTAAACCACAAACATTACGAGCAAACTCAACACATGCTAATTGCATTCCTAAGCAAAGACCTAAAAATGGAATTTTATGTGTTCTGGCAAAATTAATTGCTAAAATTTTACCTTCAACACCTCTTTCACCAAAACCACCAGGAACAACAATCCCGTGATATTTACTCAAAATTTCTTTAATGTTTTTATTAGTTAATTTTTCAGCATCAAGAATATCATATTTCACTTTAACATTAGAACTATAACCAGCAATTTTTAATGATTCAATCACTGATAAATAAGCATCACTTAAATTAGCATACTTACCAGTAATTGCAATCTTTACTTCTTTTTTAAGATTTTCAATTTGATTATTAATTTTTTGTCATTCTTTAATATTAACTGGTGTTTTATTTAAACCTAATAAATTAGTTAAAAGCAAATCAATTTTTTGATCAACCAAAATTAAAGGAACTTGATAAATACTATTACAATCAGGCACTGATAAAACATATTCTTTTTGAACATTACAAAATAATGATAACTTATCTAAAATTGTATCAGGAACTTGTGCATCACTACGACAAAGTAAAATATCAGGTTGAATTCCTAAAGACAATAATTCTTTAACAGAATTCTGACTTGGTTTTGTTTTAAATTCACCAGCAACAGTTAAATAAGGAATTAAAGTTGTATGCAAAATCGCAACATTTTCTTTACCTTTTTCATAGCGAATTTGTCTAATTGCTTCAATAAAAGCTAAAGATTCAATGTCGCCAACTGTGCCACCAATTTCAATAATAACAATATCAGCTTGACTAGACAATGCTACTTTAAAAATCCGATTTTTAATTTCATCAGTAACATGAGGAATTACTTGAACAGTTGTACCATGATAAAGCCCTTTTCGTTCTTTTTCAATCACTGTTTGGTAAATTCGACCAGCTGTGACATTTGATGCTGAAGTTAAATTTTCATCAATAAATCGTTCATAATGTCCTAAATCTAAATCAGTTTCAGCACCATCACTAGTAACAAAAACTTCACCATGTTGATATGGACTCATTGTGCCTGGATCAATATTAATATAAGGATCAATTTTTTGCATAAAAACTTTTAATTTTTTTTGTTTTAAAATTCGGCCAACTGACGCAGCAATAATTCCTTTTCCTAAAGATGATACAACACCACCAGTAATAAAAATATATTTAGTATCCATAATTCTGTACCTAACTTTTAATTTTAAAAATCTTCTTCTTGTAAGATTCTTTTATTTAAATCTAAATCAAGAGTTTCAACGTCTCCATCGCCATAATTATCTTCAGCAATAAAGATTTCATCTTCATCATCATCTGAATCTTCTTCTTTTTCTGAAAAGATTTCTGTTTCTTCTGTAATTTCTTCTGATAAATCAAATTCATCATCAGTATCATCACTAGTAATTGATGTTACTTGTGATTTAATTTCTTCTAAAGAAATCTCATTTCTTGGATATCATAATTTATCACTTTTCAAGAAGAATTTAGTATCTAAAATCATCCCTGTATAAAGATTACCAATTGCTTTTTCTTCATATTGTGAAGAAATATTTAATTCTTTTTTAACATACTTTCAAATATCATTGAAACTTGCTTTCTTATGTTTCATTAAATATTGATAGGCTACTTCAAGCAACCTAGTACGATTTTCCATTCTTTTTCACCTCAAATTTATTGCGTTTTACATTTTGTCTGGCGCATTAACACCTATTAATTTTAAACCATTAAATAATAAATACTTAATTGTTAAAACTAAACTTAATCTTTGATCAGTTAACTTCTGATTATCAATGTTAATAATTTTACACTCATTATAATAAGAGTGAAAAGATTTTGCTAATCTTTGTAAATAATTTGCCATTAAATGTGGTTGTAAAGTTGTAACAATCCGATTCAAAACAAAATTATATTCATCAATTAAGATTAATAATTCTTTTTCTTTTTTATTTGTTAATAAATTAATTGTTTTTATAGCATTAAATTTTTCTGCTTGACTAAAAATTTGATTAATTCGAGCATGAGCATATTGTAAATAAAATACTGGATTATCTTGATTTTTCTTTGTTGCAATATCAATATCAATATCTAAATGACTTTCAGAAGCACGAGAAATCATATAATATCGCAAAACATCTTTGCCAACAATTGCTAATAATTCTTTCATTGTAATTGAAGTTCCTGCTCGTTTTGACATTTTTTGCTCAACACCATTTCTTATCAAACGAACTAATTGCGTTGGAACAATAATTAATTTATTAGGATCATCATTTAAAGCAGCCATCCCTGATTTAATTCGAGCAATATAACCAGAATGGTCAGCACCTCAAATATTAATTAATAAATCACTACGATGATACTTAATATCGTGATAAGTTAAATCAGGTAGCATATAAGTATAAGAACCATCAGATTTAATAATTACTCGATCTTTATCATCGCCAAAACTAGTACTTTTTAATCAAGTAGCACCTTCTGATTGATAACTATTACCATTTTCTTTTAACTTTGTTAAAACTTTTTTAATTGCTCCTGTTTGATAAAGACTTCTTTCAGAAAATCAAATTTCCATTTCAACATCAAAATTTGATAAATCATTTTTAATTTCTTGTAACATATAGTTAATTCCAAATTCAGCAAAAACTTTATGATTTTTTTCATCCAATTGCTTTTTATAAAACTTTAATTGATATTTATCTTTGAAAGCTTGTGCTGCTGAAATTATTTCAGCACCATGATAACTATCTTCTGGTAATGAAATATTAGCTCCACAAAGATTTTGATAACGAACAAAAATTGAATTAACTAAAATATTAATTTGATTACCAGCATCATTAATATAATATTCACGAATAACATGATAGCCACGATGCTCTAAAATATTAGCAAGTGTTGAACCAATTGCAGCATTTCTTGCATGCCCTAAATGTAATAATCCTGTTGGATTAGCACTAACAAACTCAACATTATATTTTAAATTATTTGGTTTTAATTTCGCATAATTTTCTTTTTGACTTAAAACTGCTTTTAAAATTGGATAAAAAGCATCAATTTTAATTGTAAAATTAATAAATCCTGGCCCCAAAATTGTAATCTTTTCAATTAAATCTTTTTTAACGATTTTATCGACAATTTCTTTAGCAATTAAGTTAGGTTTTTTTTGATATTTCTTCGCTAATTGTAAAGCAAGATTTGATCAATAATCGCCAAAATCATTTTTTTGTTGATTAAATTCGACACTAATATTTGCTTCATCAATTTGATAATCAGTCTTTTTTACAGCAACAATAAGAATTTGTTTTAATTGATCAGTAATATAACTATTCTCTTTTTTTTCCTGCACTATTGTTCTCCTTTTAATAAATTTTTTTCATTTTGTTTAAGATAATTAATCTTTAATTAAAATATTTTGTTCTTGATCATTTTTATTAGTTAAAAATTGATTAATAATTTGATTAACATATTGAATAAAACCAATCCGAATGAAAAAACGTAAATTAACTAACTCTTGATAACTTAAATTAATTAATTCTTGATAATCACCAAAAATTTCTTGATCTAATAAATTTCGGAATTTACTATCAATTTGATTATTATCATCAAAATCATTAGCACCTATTAGATTAATTAAACTTTTATCTAATTGTAAATGCTCTAAATTCTCATTTTTAATATTTTTATTATCATATATTTTAATTAATTTTAAATATAATTTTTGTAACAAACTCAAAGCATGAACAAAGTTATCTAATAATTCCTTTTCATTAATAACTAAATAACTATTTTCATTAAAATAACTATTGTTAGGTCCTGCTTCATACCTTGCTGCTTGACCACCAGGATTAATTTTTTCAAAGTATCGTAAATATTCTCGTAAATCCTTTAAAATAATTATCAATTCTTCATCATCAATCCGATTAATACTAATTAATTTAATTAAACGAATTAAATTATGAAAATTAATTTGTTTTTTTTGAGCTGTTGGTTCACTACTAATGTATTTTTTTAAACAGTGTTTTAACTTCAATTCTAAAGATTGATAAACCATAAATAAAGTAATATGAAAATTATCAAAACCAATTCCTCTTTTAATATTTAACAAAGCATTTACAGCAAACATATTGGCACGATCGTTATCATTTCCTAAAACACTAGTTAAGTCAACGCTACGATAATAATTACTAATTAATTTTCTTAAAGTTTCAACAAATAATTTATGCTCTTGTTCTGCTAATTCAATAGTAAGGTTATTAATTTCATCAAGATCATTATATTTATCACCAATAAAAAGATAAGTAAAAATCGCAAAATCAATAATCACTTTTTCACGAAGGTTGTTTTCTTGTAAATTCAATTTTATTTTAACATCATCAATTGCAACTTTATTTAAAAGTATTCCTAAAATTACAATACTTTCATCATAATCAAAATTATATTTTGTCATTTCTTGATAAAAATCATTTACTGACATATTTAAAATTTGTTCTTCATGATAAGTTAAAACTTTTTTAAGTGGTGAAAAAATATTCATTGGTATTCCTCATTAAAAATAAAAAAATCTTAATTTTAATAACTTTTAACATAATATTAAAATTAAGGCAACCTTTTACCTTGAATTCAAAAACTATTTTTTTATTAAAGAGTAATAAAGGATATGTTCTTTTGTTGAGCTGTTTAAAATTTTTGAAACTTTTTCTAAAGGTAAGATTTTATTATTGTTAAGTTTAATCATAATTGGTTCTTTTGTCACATCATAAATAACATTTTTTATTACTTGCGATTGATTTGAAGTACTAGATTTTTCATTTTCTAAAGTTAACTTATATTGTTCTTGATTAAATAAAATTGCTTTTGCTCAAATAATTAAAGTTTCATCAGTTTCATAAAAAATAATATCTTGGACTAGTTTAAGAATTGTTGCATCATTAAGCTTTAAATATTCATTAACACTAATCATTTCTTGTTTTAAAATTGGAATAATTATCTCAATATTAATTTTTCATTGATAGTTTTCTTGCAATAATTTTCTTAATTGACTAAATAATTTTTGCAATTTTAAATCAAAAAAAATACTGCTTTTATGGAAATAAACTTGAAAATACATATGAAATCTTGTTACTAAATAATTTTCAATTGCCCAGAGTGCTTTATAATTAAAAACAATTCCATGTTTTTGATCAATAATCATATTACTAATTACTCAATCTAAATCAATTGAACCGTAATCAACACCAGTAAAATAACAATCACGAATTAAATAATCAATTCGGTCACAATCAAGTTGTGATGAAATTAATTGAATTTGATATTTCGGACATTTTTTGTGATCTTTTTTTATAATATTAATAATGTCATTAGCATTAATATGATATCTTTTTAAAATTTGATTAACTTCAGTCGTTTCATCACCAATAATAGCACAAGTATAAAATTCATGACTAAACTGATACTTACTATCATTATTAAAATTAGTAACTCCTTCAAAACTATGAGAAAAAGGACCATGTCCTAAATCATGTAATAAGCCAGCAATTTTAATAATTAACTTTTCTTTTTCACTAATTAATTTATTATTACCAATTTGGTTAAGAACACGAGTTAAAACATGATAAACTCCTAAACTATGAGTAAATCTTGTATGCGTAGCACTAGGAAAAGCAATTTGTGCACCACCTAATTGACTAATTCATCGTAATCTTTGAAATTCTTTACTGTCAATTAGTGCTTTAATCACCGGTTCGTTAATATTAATATTCTTATGAATTGCGTCACGGATAAAAATTTGCTGATTTAAACTTTCATTTTGCTTCATAATTGACCCCTAAAATTTTAAATCTTTAATATTTGTTAAAATATTCTTTTTCCCTAATAATTTAATTGTCTTTGGTAATTCTGGACCACTTGTTTGTCGAGAACAAGCAATCCGAATTGTCATAAATAATAATTTACCAGAAATCTTTGTTTCACTTTTAACTTGATTAATAACATCATGAATCTTTTCTTCATTTCAATCATCAAGTTGGTTAATCTTTTGACTAAAAGCTTTTATTACAAGTTGTGATGAAGTAGAATTATTTTTCAAAAATTCTTGACTATCTTTTGTTAAAGTTGTTTTATCTTCTAAAAAGAATTTAATTAGCTGAGTAATTTCAGCACCATACATTAATTGTTTTTGGTAAATCAATAGTAATTCTTTTCATCAAGTTTCAGGTCTACTATTTCAATCATACGCTTTTTTAACAAAAGGAGTAACTAAATTTAAATATTTTGCTTCAGGAAGTTCTTTAATATAATGATTATTAACTCATAATAATTTTTTAATATCAAACATTCCTGGTGACTTACTAAAATAATCACTATTAAAAATCTTAATTAATTCTGCTTTAGAAAAGATTTCCCGTTCTTCATGAGGATTTCACCCTAATAAACTAATAAAATTGAATAGCGCTTCTGGTAAATATCCTTCATTACGGTATTGTTCAATAAATTGCATTAAACTACCATCTCGTTTTGATAATTTTTTGCCTTCTTGATTAGTAATTAAAGTCAAATGACCAAATTTTGGTGCACTTCATTTAAAATAATCATAAACAATTAATTGTCTTGGTGTATTTGACAAGTGCTCAGCACCACGAAAAACATGACTAATTTTCATTAAATAATCATCAATAACAACAGCAAAATTATATGTTGCGATACCATTAGTTTTAATAATAACAAAATCGCCAATATCTTTACTATTAAAACTTACTTCACCACGAACAATATCATTAATAATAAAAGTTCTATGTTTTGGTGATTTTAACCGAATTGCAAAAGCAACTTTATTTTGTAATTTTTTATTAACTTCAGAAGGTGATAATTTAGCACAACGACCATCATATTTAAAGGCAGGAACCTTTGCTTTTTCTTGCGCTTTTTTCATTGCTTCTAAAATTTTTGGCGTACAAAAACAATGATAAGCATGATTTTCATCAATTAATTTATTAGCATAATGACGATAAATATCTAATCTTTCAGTTTGTTGATAAGGGCCATATTTGCTACCTTTAGTATCAATTGTTTCATCAATTTCTAAACCTAATCAGCGTAAATTATTTAATTGTGAAGCAATACCATCAGCAACATTTCTTGCTATATCAGTATCTTCAATTCGCACGATAAATTTACCATTATTATGTTTGGCAAATAAGTAATTAAAAATTGCGGTTCTTGCTCCACCAATATGTAAATACCCTGTTGGGCTTGGAGCATATCTAACACGAATTTCCATTTTTCATCCATTCTTTATTTATTTTTTTTAAGTTTTTTTATTCTTTGTTTCTTTTTCTTTCGTACCATTATTTTATCAGTAGTATCAAGATTCAAAGTAATAGTTTGAGTTTCATTTGGATCAAATTCACTATTACTTGGAAAGGGAGCAGTAATTTCTAAATTTAATTCTTCTTTTTGATTAGCATTATTATGTCTTGTTCAATCAAGATTTTTTTGGTGTAATTTAAGAATTAAAAAAATCGAAAGAATTAATAAAATTAAGAAAATGGCAAAAACTGATCAAATTTCAATAATATTAAGTCAATTTTGATAAAAATGATTAGCATTATAAGTTATTCCACTTGAATTTTCAACAATCTTTATTGCACTATTATTTCATTGATAATAAAATAATTGAGAAATAAAACCAAAATAAAACCCAACAATAACTAATGTAAAACCAACAATTAAACCAACTAACTTTTTTCTTGGTGTATCTGCGATTGAAACTAATGTTTGACTAAGAATTGCACCTAAAATACCAAAAAAAGCAAAAACCGTTCCAATTGTTATTAGACCATAAATCGCAAAAGAACTAGCACTTGATATTTTGTCACCATTATTACCAATTACCTTAAATCCTTGAGAATACAATCTAAGTAATTCATGGTTCTCTCAAATTATAACTAAAAATATTAAATTATAAATACCAAATAAAAATAAAATAATATAAAAAATTGAAAATCAAGCAATTCTACTTTTATTTTCCATATTTATTCTCCCATCTTAGAATAAATATATCATTTTATTAAGAATTACTTGTTGATTTAGATTTTTACTTTTTTAATTTATTTTGTTTTTTTAATGCTTTTTTAGCTTTCTTATCAATTGATCTTTGTCGATAAATTTCATAATCACTCGGCATAAAAGAAAATTTATGACGCATAATTCAAAAAAAGATTTGCAAAAAAAACATGGCAAATATCATTAAAACAACTAGAACAATTAAGACACTACGATTAATTCAATGATAAAATCCTGTATCTAAATACTGATTAGAATATGTTATTTGTAATTGACTATTCAAAAGAACACTAACTACTAAAAATCAGAAACTGAAATAAAGCATAATAAGACTACTTTTTGGATTATGATAAATTTTGTGTGGTGCAAAAAATAATAAAATTCAAGAAAAAGTAACTAAAACCATATTAAGAATTGGTGTACAAAAAATATTAATGTCTTTCATACTGCCACTAATTTGATATTTATTATTAACTGCTAAATTAACAATGATAAAAAGACTAAAAGCAAAAACTAAAATTCCAAAGAATCAAAATAAACCAGAATAAGCAAAATAAGCTGTTCTAATTTTATCTTGATAAGGAACAAAGCGATGTTTTTTAATATTTTCGCTTGCTTTAGAATTTAAAAAAAGTTTTTGGTTTTCCATCATTTCACCTTTTAATTAGGAAGTGCTTCAACTACTAAAATTAAAAATATTGCAGATACTACTTGGAATGCTCAAGCAATTAAAGTAATTATTGAATAAAATAATAAAGTTGGTGTTCCTCAAAAAACAAAAGAACCACTAAGAATTAAAGTTGAAAGAATTAAAGTTAAAATAGCAATAATTCGAAAATAATTCTTTTTCTTTGCTTTTCTAGCTGGTAAAAGAAAAGCTAAAATATCAATTAAAACTGAAATACCAACATAACATAAAGCTAAAATTGTTTGATATTTAGTTAATCCAAGAATTGTTAATTCTTTACCAGAAATTAAACCTACTAATAGTAAGATTAAGAAAACAGCACAAGCTCCAAGATGAACAATTGATGAAATAAATAGCATCATTCGTCCTTGTTTTAATTTTTTAAAGACTGGATCTTTCAACTTAGTATCGTGAGGAACATAAGCTTCACGCTCTTTATTATATTCAATTTGATTATTTTTGTTCGACATTTACATATTACTCCTTTATATTATTTTTTTGAAAAAAATAAATTATTTACTATATTTTATAACAATTATTAAAATTGACAAAAAAATCTTTTTTTAATTTAATTAAACATTGAAACGGAAATAGCATATATCACCATCTTGCATTTCATAAGTTTTACCTTCAACTCTTAATTTACCACCATCTTTAACTTTTCTTTCATTACCAAAAGCAATTAAATCTTGATAATTATAAACTTCAACACGAATAAAGCCTTTCATAAAATCAGTATGAATAATCCCAGCACACTCTGGTGCTTTCATTCCCTGAATAAAAGTTCATGCGTGAACTTCTTTTGGTCCTGCCGTAAAAAAAGTTGCTAAATTAAGTAATTTATAAGTCGCTAAGACAATTTGATCAATACCAGACATTGCAACATTCAACATTGCTAAATATTCTTTTTTTTCTGCTTCATCAAATTCTGAAATTTCACTCTCAACTTTAGCACAAACAGCAATTACTGCTAAATCTTTTTTCTTAGCATAAGCTTTTAAAGTTTCAAGATAATGATTTTCTTTTTTATTTAAGTCACTTTCAGCAATATTAGCAATTAAAATTAACGGTTTAATTGTTAAAAAGTTAAATGGTTTAACAATTAATTTTTCTGCTTCATCTAATTTTTGATCACGAACAGCAATTCCCTGATCTAATGATTGATTAATTTTCTTTAATAAAGCAATTTCTGCTAAAAGTATTTTATCATTAGTAGACTTGGCTTTTTTTTCAACTCGTTCTAAACGATTTTTAATTACTTCTTGGTCAGCAAAAATTAATTCTAATTCAATTACTTCAAAGTCAGCAACAGGATCAATCTTATTGGCAACATGAGTAATGTTATTATCTTCAAAACAACGAATTACTTGGCAAATGGCATCAACTTCTCTAATATTAGCTAAAAATTGATTACCCAAACCTTGGCCTTTACTTGCTCCCTTTACTAAACCAGCAATATCATGTAACTCTAAAACTGTTGGTACTACTTTTGTTGGTTGAAAAATTGTAACTAAATCATTAATTCTTGGATCATTAACAATACAAGTTGCAATATTTGGTTTAATTGTCGCAAAAGGATAATTTTCAATTAGCACTTGGGAATTAGTAAGCGCTTTAAAAAGTGTTGACTTACCAACATTAGGTAAACCAACAATACCTGCTTTTAACATTTGCACTCCTTTAATATATTTACTTATACTATGCTAACATAAAAAGCGAAAATAAAAAAGAGATGTTTGCATCTCTTTTCGCCTATAATAGCCCCACAACATATGCAGGTTAGATTGTAGAATTAAATCAAAATCGCATCTTATAGGTCTTTCATTATTAATTTTACAGAACTAGAAAAGATTGTCAATACTTTTAATAAAATTATCAGATACTTTTAAAATTTCACACTGATAGTTTTTACAAGTTGTTTGTGGAAAAATAGTTTTATTTTTCATCAAATCAATATTGTATTTACTTAAATTCTTAATAAATTTTCTATCTCTACTAGTTCTGTTAGAATGAATTTTTAAAATTGAATATGCGAGTAAATCAGCACATCTTATATAAGAAAAATGTTTCGATTCCTTATATTCTACTTTAAAAATTCATTCTTTCTCATCTATACTGTCTAAATACAAATCTTGTTCTAAATATTCTTTTAATTCAGTTCTAAAAGGAGTTTTTCGTCCTCTATTATCTAAATAAATATTTATTTTATTACTTGTTATAAGATTATTATTTTTCAAAAACTTAATTAATAACTTTAAAAAATAATTAAATGCAGCATTTTCAATTCATTTCTTTCTTTGTAAATGCCGTTTGCATACAACTATTGAAAACGGAATAAAAGTTTTAATGCTATAAATAATTGATCTTAAAATAATAGCACAATCTTCAGGAATAATATTTATTCCTTTTATTTCTTCTATTTCACTATAATGTTCTGAATGCAATTGTCTAATTTTCAATTCTTCTTTTGAGAAGAGTGATTTTAAACTTTGTAAACCTTCATTATCAACGATATAACCTGATATTACAAAATATTTAGTTCACGAATATGATTCTTCATTAATATTATCTTCCATCTTTCCAGATTCATCAATTACAATATTAATTTCATTCATTAAAGTTCTCTATACCAATTACCTTTCTAAATTTATTAATTATATAATATCATTTTTCTTCATAAAAACTTTTGGTATTTATAAACAAAATAATAAAAGAGACAACTTGTATCTCTTAAAATGGTACCTTTATAAATATAAAAAATAATTATTATTTACACAAAAATGTCAGAGAACTAAAACTCAACTTGCATAAGGTTTTACTAAATAAATTTATAAGATTTATCATTAAATTCTTTGCTCTGTAAGAAAGAAATATTTTCATAATATATCTCTTTTTTAAAATCAATAATATTTTCCATTGTTGAAAAAAACTTGGGATTATTTCATAAGTCATATTTTTTTAATAAAAAATTAAATTTTTTTATTCTAGATACAGCATTTGATAAATCCTGCTTTCTGTCAATAATAAAAAAATAATAATTCGTAGATATTTTTTTATAAATACTATTTAATTTTTTAACTATTTGAATCTGAATCTCAATTGATTCTTTTTTATATCCTAATGCTAATAAATAATTTTTAAAAATATTAACTTCTTTTTTTCATATTAAACCATATACTTCTTTAGGTTCCACAGCTGAAGGATAATGAATATGAATTTGTATATTTTTTTTAATATCATTAGACAAAAAACTTATCAAATCTAATATCTTTCTTCAAACTTGTGTAGCCGCAGTTGGATTTCCTCGAATATATAATGAATTAATTAAAGGACCATAAGAATTTATTTCTTTTTCCGTTGTAAAAATAGGTTTATTATTTGAAGATAATTTCATCTTAAGAAAAAAATCTTTAGAATAATCTGTTTTAGTAATAAATCAATTAGCAAAATCTTCTAATAATTTTTTTCAATCTTTTCCTTTTCATAAAAAATCATCACAAAAAAATAAAGTAGGAGTACCATAATCATAAATAATTTTAGAATAATCATAATAATAAATATAATTTCTTTCATTATCTAAAAATACAACATTATATTTAGTTAATATTGCTTTTTCTTCTAAATTAAAATCAACTTTGAAACTCACAATTATAATATCTCCCTAATATCATTTTCAAAATCTTCTAATAAGAATTCAATATTCTTAGATTTTAATGCTTCATTTTGTAATTCTTCTTTTTCACGCAAACGCTTATAAATTTTCAAATCTATAGGACGAAACAAATTATCTGAATCATCATCTAAAATCATAAATGTATATTCTGTTTTATCAAATTCTTTTAAACCAAGTCTATGAATTCTATCTTTTGATTGTAATAAGTGTACTAAATTAAAACTAAACTCAAAATATATTGCTTGATGACAAATTTCATGTAAAGAAACTGACTCACCCATTGTATGAGGATTAGTAATTAATACCTTAAATAAACCTTTCCTAAAATCTGAAAGAATATTTTCTCTTTCATTTATTAATACAGAACCAGTAATAATTCGTGAACTAATTCCTTTTAAATTTAAAGCATTTTTAATTTTATTAATTGTATTTTTAAAAATTGCTCACACAATAACAGGTCCATTATTCAGTTTTTCAGTAATTATTTCTATACCTTTATAAAATTTACTTGTCATATCTAGATTTTCAATAAATTTTCTATCATTATCAGATAAAGTAATTTTATTAAGTTCATATAAATTATTACATTCAAAGTCTTCCTTATTAATTTTGCTTAAAACAAGTTTAGGATTTGTAGAAGCTTGCATTAATCTAATATATAACAAAAGTGGATTAGACGAAAAGGTTCTATACAATATTTCAAAAAATTTTCTTTCTTTAAAAGTAACATGGCAACAACCTGTTGTAATATCATCTGGTTCTGATTTTGGTATATTTAAATCATCTTTTGTTGTACGGCAAAAAAATGGATAAATTTTATTATTTATAATTTGTTGATTATTAAAATTGGTTTCAGCATTATTTAAAAAAGATTCATCAAAGCCAAAATAATCCTTATATTCATCTGAAAATAAAATATTCAATAAATTAAAAATATCAACATATCCATTCGGAATAGGAGTACCGGTTAATACAACTCTATATCTTGCTTTTTTGCATATTTTTTTAGCTACATTTGCTCGTTTTCCAACAATAGATTTGATTCTATGAACTTCATCAAATACTAATAAAGTTTTATTATCAATCAAATGATTAAGAGCTTCAGAATTACTAATGATAGATTCATAATTAAATAAAATCAAATTGCAATCATTATTATTATGAACAATTTGATCATATCTAGTAGTTGAATTACTTGTTTTTTCTTTTTGATAATCAAATACTTTTAATTGTCTTTTATTACCAAAACATTTTTGAAATTCAATTTCTCAAGAAGAAAAAGAATTAATTGGACCTATCATCACAATTTTATTTACTTCATTTACCAAGTTTGATGATAAAAAAGCAAATGCTCCATATACTAGAGATGTTTTGCCAGTACCCGGAACAGAAAAATTAGCACTTCTCATCATTTTTACAATATGATATGCTCCTCATAACTGAGGTTCTCTTAATTTACGTATCATTTCTTGTGAAAGAATACTAGAAAAATTATGAAAATCACTAGCTAAAATACTATTTTTTTCCTTTATAGCTAATCCCAAACTTCGCCTTTTTTCAATTTTTATATCTTTATTAAAAAGGAATTTACTTAATTCTGGTGTAATATATACTGAAAAATTATTTTTTTGAGCATAATTTTGAATACCATCAATAAGATTATTTATTAAATAATAACTAATATCTTTTTCAAAAAAATATGAATTTTCTTTAATTTCTATTACATATGCTTCTAATTCTCTTTTATAAAAATTAACACTTGGAGATAAAATTCTAGAGTTACTAAGATTATTTATACAAATCAATCTATTATTATAATCCATAATAAAAACATTTTTTGAAGGTTTTTGTGAAAGAATTAATTTGTCAATTGAATAACTAATTAACTTACTCTTTACTACATTTGGAATCTCTGTAACGATAACTTCACTTGAAAAATTATTATTTCATAAAGAAGAAAATACATTAGTAGCATTATTTATTTTCAACATTTCATTTTTATCAGCTTTTCAACTGCAAGTTGTTTCAAATGATTCAAAATTAGATAAAATAGAAGCAACCGTTTCATTGTTTGAACCACGAAAATAAACCATTTCTTTATCTTCTTCAACTATCCCAAATTTATCATGAAAAATACCTCCAGAATTAGTAAAAGCTATTTTAATATCCACAAATCCATATTTAATAAGATAAGCAAGATTTTTTATTTCAATTGTTGGTTTTTCCATCTCAATTTTAGATAATAATAAATCATTTAAATAATTTTGCCTATCTTCGTACCCTTGTTTAATTAAAATAAAATCTTCTTTAGTTATTTGACAGGAAAAAATAAATTGAATATGACCCTTTTTAGTGATAATTTGTTCAATACCTTTAGCATAATATGACAAAATATGAGAATCAAAATATGCGCTAACTCGTTTATATGATTTAGCATTACTTAATACTGGAATATAAAAATCACATAAAATATTATTACTTTTTGAAGTATAAAAAGGTTTTATATCTAGTGCTTTAAGTGACATTATATAATTACTCCTTGAAAACTAAACTAATTTGTGCATTAAATTGATTAATTTTTTTTATTAATAACCGTTTATCTTTTTCATTCATAACTTCTACAGCATCAGCTAATAGATTTATTAAATTATCAAGAGAATCATGAACTTTTTTAATTTTTCCATTATTCTGACTTTTTATTTTTACTCTATAAATTGTATCAAAAATATCTTTTTTTGATGTTTCAGATAAAATTGATTTAACTTCATCTTTCTTTGAATCAATAAAATTAGAAATATCTTCTTCCAACATATTTAATTTATCTGAATCAATAATTTCTGTTTTATTCATAGTTTCAAAATTTTCTCGTTCTTTTGAATCAATATCATCATTTATTTTTGATAAAAGCTTATTAAATTCATTTTTGTCTTCTTTATATAATCTTATTAAATTTCTTATATCTCTTGTTGTATCTCCCTTTTCAGATAATTGTGAATAAAAAACATTTCTAATTGTATTCCATTCCGATTTTGGAACTTTATTATATAATCTTGCCAACTCTTGTAATGGACCATCTAATTTTTTTGCTCTTGCAATATAAAAATGATTAGGTTTTTCTATATAGTTTAAATAATCAACCATAATTTTAGCTTTACTACACATTAATTCTACATCTGTTTTTTTCAATGATAATTTCTTAGTATATTCTTCAATAGTTCAAATTTTTCTAGGACCAATTAAATCATTATAAATATCAACTAATCTAGCAATTGGATCATAATCTACTTTTTCATCTACTCCAAACTGAGTCAACCTTTCTATTGTTTTAATTTGTTCTCTTTCTCATTCATTTTCCAATTTTTTTTCAATAATAAAACATTCAAAATAACCATATTTATCAACTTGATTTTCTTTGTACAATTCTCTTAAACATGTAAAACGTCTATTCCCACTGACTACTCTGCCATCACTTAATACAACACCGGGGCGATTTTGACCTTTAAATTTAATATCTTTTTTTGTTTTTTCAAAAGATTCTTTAGAATTAGATTTTTTAATAAAATCATGAATTAAATCATTTTTTTCTTTCATATTCATAGATTTAAGCTTATCACTATTATTAATATATTCATCACTAATTCAAGTAGCAATTCTACCATTATCATCATTATAATAAAGTTTATCCAACGGTATTCTATATACAGTTAAAATTTGACCATCTGTAGATCAATCAGGTTTTTCTTCTCGTAATTCTTCTGCATAATCTTTAATATTAATATTTTTCATTTTTTAATACCTCCATTATTTTTTTTTCAATAAAGTTATTATTTAATCAAAAACAATAATTCATAATACGTTGCCCATTAGGTAATAAAACTTTTCCTTCACTTGAATTAGTATCATGAGGACGTACATGTACAATCGAACTATCGTCTTTTTTTGGAAAATTTTCAACAGAAAAACCATTTTTTCCTCCAATCTCCAAAAGATTATTACTAATCATATTTTTTATTTTTTCTCAGATAATAAAAAAATCATTAAGTTCATCGCTTTTTAAATCTAAAAATATTACTTTTTTAAAAAATTGTTTATCTTCTTTTTTTTGAAAAATAAATAAGCATATAGTTTTAAAAGCAAAATATTTAAAAACAGCAGAATTTTTTCAATCATTTTTTAACATATCAAAATAATTAATTGCTGGAAAAGACATACTTTCTTTAACTTTATTTTTTTCAGTTAATACAACAGTTTTAAAGACATAAAAATTTTTCATATAATTAAATTCTTGTGATGAAATATCTTGTAAACTCATCATTTTTAAAATAATCATAGAATTACCATTTTTTGCTTTTGAATATATAGAAAAAATACGCTTTAATTCTTCAGTATCAATATTAATAAATTTTTTTGTTTTTTCTTTAATTAAGAAATTAATTTCTTTATCTTCTTCAATACTGCGCTTAATCATTTAAATTTCTCCATAACTTTTCTATTTTAACTCCCATTTTTGTAACTAAAGGAACTACTAAAGCATTCCCCATGCAAAAATATCTAAATTTTTCTGGCATCCCAGTATCAGTTCAATAATCATTAAAACCATTAATTCTTTCACATTCTAATGGTGTTAATAAACGATATTTTTTAGTTTTTAAATCTTCAATAATATGAGTCGAACGATTAAGAGATGATTCACTTGTTAACAATGTTCTAGCTGGTTTATTCATAGAATCTGGAAAAGGCATACTGCCTTCTGTATAAAGATAAAGGTCACCATTAGGATTCATTCTTCTAACATTTTTATTTGATTTTAAATATTTAAATTTTTCTATTGATTCAGTAATAAAATATTTCTTATCAATCTCATTATTTTCAATTACTTCCTTAAGAACTCTTCCTTGAATTGTATTTGGAATTAATTCTAAACTCAATATATCTCCATTAACTAAAACTCCTGAATTATGAAATTGAGATGTAAAAATATCACTAAATTCAACTAAATCTTTATATTTATCATCTTTAATTGAAATTATAGTTTCAACTTTTTTTGAGTTAATTTCTTTAATCGGAAAAATATCAGCAAAAAAACCATTAATTTTTAATAAATCATTCATAGTTGATTTATTAAAAATTTCTTTATAATATAAATTTTTATATGCAAAAATAAATATTCTTCGTCTTTTCTGGACTGAACCATAATCTGCTGCATTTATAATCCTTCACTCAGCATTATACCCTTCATCATAAAATGTTTTTAATATAATTCCAAAATCTCTTCCTTTTTGTTTAAAAGGAGACCTAATTAATCTATCAACATTTTCTAATAAAATAAAACTTGGTTTTTTAGCAACAATAATATCTTTAATATCTCATCAAAGTACACCTTTTTTACCTTTTATTCCTTGAGCATTATTTCCCCTAGCAACACTATAATCTTGACAAGGAAAACCACCAACAAGTAAATCATGATGTGGAACATCATGTTTTATTACATTTATATCTTGATTGGTATAATTTTGAGATTTTCCAAAATGAGATACATAACATTCATATGCTCACTGTTTATTCTGTCCTGGTTCTCATTGATTAGAATATATGGTATCAAAAATTGGAGATGCTTTTTCTAATCCTAATCTAAAACCACCCACACCAGCAAAAAGTTCTAATACTCTAATTTTTGATTTATTTTTATCTTCTATCATATACCACCATAATATTGATGATTTTTTTATAATTGACTATTTTAAAATAGTTTTATTTATTTTATACATGTAATTAAAACTAAATAAAACTATTTTAAA
>Ga0153955_100317_pt1 | contig 28289 bp, 29 predicted proteins | sample TSFL039MetaG_FD_104744 | JGI IMG/M metagenome (GOLD analysis project Ga0153955, IMG submission 104744) | Attine ant fungus gardens microbial communities from Florida, USA - TSFL039 MetaG | ecosystem: Host-associated > Fungi > Mycelium > Unclassified | place: USA: Florida, Wekiwa Springs...
GCCATACGACGCAGGGAGACCGTGGGCGAAAAACGCACAAAACTGTCGCGGCCATGCCAGAGAACGGCAAAGAATTTTTGAATGCCGTTAAGGAGCCGCAAATGAGGCGGATGATCGTCGCCCTGGACTTCCCGACCCGGCGCACGGCCAAACATGACTGAAACCGGTAACATCTGAACATCAAGTTCAGGGTTGCTGCGGTGCAGATCAAGATACTCGTGGAAGATTTTGACCGATTCAAGGCTGGGCACAAAATAGGGGAACACACGCGGACCGTCATTAATAAAAACATGACGCGGCAACAGGGCGCCGTCTATCTCCAGCGGAATAAGCGGATCAGGCAGATCGTGCCGGATGCACTGCGCGCGTAAAGTCAGGAGATCGGCCTTTGAATCATAAGGCAGGACATACATAATAGGCCGGGTAGGATCCAGCCCATGTTCGGACACGGGATCAGCCGGAATGGCCTTACTCTTTACCAGAAATGAAAGGGGTAAGTTCAGCAATTTATAAAAAATTTTACGCCAACCTGACATAGACAACATGAAGCCTCTTGTTAGCAAAGCGGCGCAAGCATATCAGAACGCGCAGCAAAAATCTGTGACAGCGACAATTGTGCGCTGCCCGGTATTGACGTCAATCCTTTGAAAAGAGTTCCTTTATCATGACAAATAATGTCACCGGCATTACCCGGATTGTGAAAGCGGCTGGCTACTCATGGCAAGGTCTTCGCGCCGCCTGGCAGCATGAAGCTGCCTTCCGCCAGGAAGCCGTAATTTCACTGGCGGCAATTATCCTGGCCTGCTGGCTGGATGTCGATACTATTTCGCGCATCCTGATGATTGGCGCGGTCATGCTGGTGATGATTGTTGAAGTTCTGAACAGCGCCATCGAAGCGGTGGTGGACCGCACAGGGCAGGAACGTCATCCTCTTGCCGGCCGAGCCAAAGATATGGGATCGGCCGCTGTTTTGCTGGCAATAGTACTGGCCCTGTTCGTTTGGGGAACGCTACTTTGGTCGCATTTGCGATAAGCATTCCATCTCCCGTCAAATTACTGATTTTGGCCTGACTTTTGGTTTCCATTTCACCAATACCTGTATATACTCACAGCGACTGTATAAACAACCAGGGGGCGGGATGAAAGCATTAACCAGCAGGCAGCAACAGGTCTACGACTTGATTCGCGACCACATTAATCAAACGGGCATGCCGCCTACGCGTGCAGAAATTGCTGCGCAACTGGGCTTCCGCTCACCTAACGCGGCAGAAGAGCATCTGAAAGCGCTGTCGCGTAAAGGCGTGATTGAAATCGTCTCTGGTGCGTCCCGCGGTATCCGTTTGTTAATGGAAGAAGAACCTTCAGATGGCCTGCCACTCATTGGGCGCGTTGCGGCGGGTGAGCCGTTGCTGGCCCAGGAACATATCGAAACCCACTACAAAGTGGATCCAGACATGTTCAAGCCCTCTGCCGATTTCCTGCTGCGCGTTAGCGGCATGTCAATGAAAGACATTGGCATCATGGATGGTGATTTGCTGGCCGTGCATAAAACGCAGGAAGTGCGTAATGGTCAGGTGGTGGTAGCGCGCATTGATGACGAAGTCACCGTGAAGCGCTGGAAAAAGCAGGGATCAGTGGTGCATCTGTTACCTGAAAATACGGATTTTGAGCCTATAGTTGTCGATACGCGTGCGCAGTCGCTGACGGTTGAAGGTCTGGCGGTTGGCATCGTACGTAACGGTGAGTGGTTGTAACTCTTCTTAAGGTTGGCTCTTTACGTCAACCTTGACGTTACCCAGTCTGCCCCTGTTTTGCCGCTGTGGGTTCATCTGTAACACCAGCGGCGCATTGCACGGACGTTACATGCGCTTCCTGACAGCTACCGATAAAAAACTGTGGCGGCTGGCGCTGCCCATGATCCTGTCAAATATCACCGTTCCTCTGCTCGGCTTAGTCGATACAGCCGTTATTGGCCATCTCGACAGCCCGGTTTATCTGGGCGGCGTTGCGGTCGGGACGACCGTTACCAGTTTCATCTTCATGCTGCTGCTTTTTCTGCGGATGAGTACGACAGGCCTGACGGCTCAGGCGTTTGGCGCGGGCGATAAAACGGCGCTGGCGCGTGCATTGGCACAGCCCCTGATCATTGCCTTACTGGCCGGCAGCCTGTTTATTGCCCTGCGTCATCCCGTGACGGCATTAACAACCCGCTTTATCGGCGGAGAGGCCGCCGTGCTTGAGCAGGCTGCGCTGTTTATCCATATTCGCTGGCTCAGTGCGCCCGCCATGCTGGCTAACCTGGTGATTCTGGGCTGGCTGCTGGGCGTACAGTATGCCAGAGCGCCGGTCATCCTGCTGGTGGTGGGCAACGTTATCAATATTCTGCTGGACCTCTGGCTGGTGCTGGGGCTGCACTGGGGCGTCGCCGGGGCTGCAGCCGCGACGGCTATCGCGGAATATGCGACGTTGCTGGTCGGGGCACTTATGGTCTGGCGCGTGCTGGCGCTGCGCGGCATCACGCTGCACAGTCTGGTCCATAGCTGGCGTGGCGATATCCACCGCCTGCTTCGCCTGAATCGCGATATCCTGCTGCGTACCTTACTGTTACAGCTTTGCTTTGCCTCTCTGACCGTGCTGGGAACGCGTATCGGACCTGATGTGGTGGCGGTAAATGCCATCCTGCTGATGTTCATGACGTTTACCGCCTATGCGCTGGATGGCTTTGCTTACGCCGTCGAAGCCTTTGCTGGTGAGGCACACGGCGCAAAAGACGGCAGCAGGTTGCAACTGGTATGGATTGCTGCCTGCCGTCAGGCACTGTCAGTCGCGCTGTTTTTCTCCCTGGTCTATGCTGTTTGTGGCTATCAGATCGTGGCTCTCCTGACATCGATTCCCACACTTCAACAGGCGGCTGACCGCTTTCTGCCGTGGCAGGTTGTCATGCCGCTGGTTGGCGTCTGGTGCTATCTGCTGGATGGCATGTTTATTGGTGCGACCCGCGGAAGAGAAATGCGCAACAGTATGGCGATTGCCGCACTGGGCTATTTCCTGACGCTGTTAACCGTGCCTTTTGTCGGTAATCATGGTCTATGGCTGGCGATAGCCGTTTTTCTGGCGCTTCGCGGCCTGTCACTTTGGCTGGTCTGGCGCAGGCACTGGCGCAATGGCACCTGGTTTAGCGCCTGAGCAACTTGCCTGAAATATGACGCAGGATACATAAAATTTTCATTTTTTCCGGCAAAACTGAAATTAGCTACTACAATTATCTTTGAATGGCGCTATTAAACAGCTCTTTATATCGTAATTTTGCCTGATGGCAAAATAAAAAGAAATCGAAGGATGACGTGGAGGTCTGCAATGAATAAAGACGAAGCGAGTGGTAACTGGAAACAGTTCAAAGGAAAAATGAAAGAGAAATGGGGCAAGCTGACCGATGATGACATGCAAGTCATTGAAGGTAAACGCGATCAGCTGGTCGGCAAAATTCAGGAACGTTACGGCTACGCGAAAGATCAGGCGGAGAAAGAAGTAACGGACTGGGAAGGTCACAACAAGGATTACCGCTGGTAATCACGTTATTCAGGGATGCTCCTACCCGGGCCGGTACGCTCATGCCGGCCAGACCGCACAAGGATGTGCAATTAACTTCGTTTACTGCGTTTCTTCCCGTCAGCCTGATGGTCATGATCACAATGTTCATGCTGTTCACAGGCTTCAACTTCCGCACAGTTTTCACATAACCCGTGCGCCTCTATCACGCTATGCCGTAGGACAAAGCTTGCCTCTTGCGCCAGCGATGCGATGATTTTTTCTGCGCCCTGCGCCTGCTTTTCCGTGACCACTGCACAGCGATCGCAGACCAGCATCACCGATGTATGGGCGGGTGCGTCGAAATGGTGACACATCACATAGCTGTTATTGGACTCGACGCGGTGGATAAAACCCTGCTCAAGAAGAAAATCCAGCGCACGGTAGACGGTAGGAGGCTTGGCCTGAGGCTCACTGACACGCAACTGATCAAGCAGGTCATAAGCACTGATCGATCCTGGCTGTCCGGCCATCAACCGCAGGACCTCTGCGCGCTGGGTCGTCAGGCGTACACCGCGCTGTAAACACAGTTTCTCAGCCTGGGTCATGATTTGCTCTGGCGTCATGGTTGACATGGAATTTCTCCGTTTGACAGGTGATGTTATCTTATCACATTAATGATACGTACGATGCACCTTGCCTGTCTGCACCTCCTCCCTTTATCCGTGCTTATCTGTTCCTTACGACTTTGCGCCCGTCTGCGATGCCAATATATGTCAGAATGTTTGTAAATATTTTTTCCTTTTGCTTTACATCTCACTGAGTTAAGAACTAATGTTTAAAAGTTCTTAATAAAGTGCTGGTCCCGGCCTCCTTCTGTTAACGCTTTTTGGACGGTAACCAGACATAACGGATCGAAAAATAATCAATCAATGGAATTGCGCCACTATTTACTCTGAATTCACAGCAATAAAGCGTTAGCCATCCTCCACAATGGGGCTAACAAACTATTCGGTCGTTAATGTTTTAACGGCAATTTTTCAGGTGATGATAAGCAAATGGCAAAATTAACCGTCCCACGTTCCGTTCTGGTTTTCCCTGCAGTGTTTAATGCTCTGGTTTTTTCATCATCCGCGCTGGCCGCGGGAACCTGGTACGATGCCCGTAACGATGCAATGGGGGGAACGGGCGTGGCGTCCTCTACCTACGGGTCTGCCGTTTTAGCTAACCCGGCGTTAATGACCAAAGCGAAGCCCGATGACAACGTCAGCATCATTTTTCCCAGTGCGGGCGCGCAAATTACTGATAAAGACAAAATGGTCGATAAGATCGATAACATTACTGACACGGTAAATCGCTATCAGGATCTGTTTGATAATGCCTCGACGTTAGAGCTGCTGCGCCGTATTCCTGAGATACAGGCTGCGTCAGGGGATCTGGCCAATACGCTCAGAGATTTACGCGGTAACAAAGCCAACGCGACAGCAGGTGTCGCGATTGCAGTCACCGTTCCGAATGAAACGCTGCCTTTTGCCTTTGTCACCAAAGCCTATGGTACGGCGCATGTCCGCGCGAATGTAAAAGAAGGCGATATCGTTATTTTACAAGGCGTGGCTGACGGAACGTTTGCCGGTATTCCTGGCGGTGTATTTGGTCTGCCTAATGTACAAAACTTGCTGGGCTCCAGCGCGAACGGGCTGGCTGCGCTAAATACCGATTATGGTATCGCCGTTGCCCATGAGTTCACGATTGCCGGCCATCCGGTGTCGATTGGTGTGACGCCTAAGCTGCAAAAGACCTGGCTGTATAACTATTCCGCCAGCGTTTATAACTACGATAAAAACGATTTACGGGATGGCCGCTACCGCAGCACCGAAAGCGGGTTCAACGTTGACGCCGGCCTGGCGACGGTATTCGCAGAAAACTGGACGTTAGGCGTGACCGGACAGAACCTGGTATCACGTGACCTGCAAACCAAAGAGGTGAATGGCTATCAGGATACCTATGAAATCCGTCCATTAGTGACGGCGGGTTTAGCCTGGGATAAAGGGCCAGTAACGCTGACAGGCGATGTTGACCTGACCGAAACGCACCGTTTCAAATCTCAGGAAAACAGTCAGTATGCAGGCGTGGGCGCGGAATATCGCGTACTGGACTGGTTACAGTTACGCGCCGGTTATCGCGCAGATATGCGTTCCAACGACGAAAATGTGGCGACCGCAGGCTTTGGGCTGTCACCGTTCAGCAATTCTGTGCATCTGGATCTGGCAGGCTCGGTGGGGCAAAACAATACCTGGGGTGCCATGGCGCAACTCGGATTTAACTTCTGATTCCGTGCCATTAACGGGCGGGCGATACCTTGTCGCCCGCCCTTATGCTATCCTTGCGCAGAATATCATCACTGTTAACCACCGGATCGACTGCGCTTCATGACCGACACTTTTTCCTCCCAACGCTTCTCTGTTGCCCCCATGCTCGACTGGACGGATCGTCACTGTCGCTATTTCCATCGTCTGCTGACCGGCGATACGCTTCTGTATACCGAAATGGTCACCACGGGTGCCATTATTCACGGTAAAGGCGATTATCTGGCCTTTAGTGAAGAGGAGCACCCGGTCGCGTTACAACTGGGCGGCAGCGATCCGGCTGCACTGGCGCAGTGTGCAGCGCTGGCTGAACAGCGCGGTTACGATGAAGTTAACCTCAATGTGGGTTGCCCGTCAGATCGTGTTCAGAATGGCCGCTTTGGTGCCTGCCTGATGGCGGAAGCCGGGCTGGTCGCTGACGGCATTAAAGCGATGCGTGATGTGGTGGATATTCCGGTCACGGTCAAAACCCGTATCGGTATCGATGAACAGGACAGCTATGCCTTCCTGACCGATTTTATCGGCACTGTGGCAGAGCGCGGTGGCTGCGACACCTTTATCATTCATGCGCGCAAGGCATGGCTTTCGGGTCTGAGTCCGAAAGAAAACCGCGAGATTCCACCGCTTGATTACCCCCGGGTTTATCAGTTAAAGCGTGATTTTCCACAACTGACGATTGCCATTAACGGCGGCGTGAAAACGCTGGAAGAGGCTAAAACGCATCTTCAGCACCTGGATGGTGTCATGATGGGCCGCGAGGCCTATCAAAACCCCGGCATCCTGGCGCATGTCGATCGGGAAGTGTTTGGCCGGGAACAGCCTGCCGCTGATCCGGTGGCGGTGGTGCGCGCCATGTACCCTTATATTGAAGCCGAGCTGGCAAAAGGCACGTACCTTGGCCATGTGACGCGCCATATGCTGGGGCTGTTCCAGGGGATCCCTGGCGCGCGCCAGTGGCGTCGTCACCTTAGCGAGAATGCCCATAAGCCCGGTGCCGATGTGCGGGTACTGGAGGCTGCATTAGCACTGGTCGCCGATAAGATCCCTCAGGAAGCCTGATACAGTTAAACCAGCCAGCCGGCTGGTTTTTTTTCACCATAATCTGGTGAATCTCGCCAGGTTGATTTTGCATACTTCATACTTAACTCATCACTATCAACAGGTTACTTGTTGGCATGGTTCTTGTAATACGTAACGTATTCATCGTGAGGAGTGAACAAATGGACATTATTTTTGTATTCGGTTTCTTCCTGATGCTGTTGCTGACTGGCGTGTCCTTAATCGGCGTCATTGCTGCCCTGGTCGTGGCCACGATCGTGATGTTTGTCGGCGGTATGGTGATGCTGATTGTGAAGGTGCTGCCCTGGCTACTGCTGGCCGTGGCCGCAGTATGGCTCTATCGGCGCTTTTTCACTGACGAAGACACTCGCCAGCGCGTCCTGTACAGGCGCAGGATCCGCAGGCTGGAGCGGAATGGCAGGGGATAAATGTGTGCGTGATCACACAGTGCAAAATTGGTGCTCAGAATATTAACAACAATCATACTTTTTACTTATGTTTTCTGTCAGGATAGCTGTCGTTGATTCATAACATATTCATCGCTTCTGCCCCTACATCAGTGCGAATGAAAAATAAAAGAAGGGCTTCCTGCGGGAAGCCCTTTTTACATCAGGGAATCAGCAGGCTCGATCCCTGCGTCGCGCGGCTCTCCAGCAACTGGTGAGCGCGGCTGGCCTCTTTCAGTGCAAATTTTTGCTGCTCGGGCACATCGACCTTAATGGCGCCACTTGCCAGTAAAGAGAACAATTCTGCACTGGCCGTTTCCAGCTCCTGACGATTGGTGATGTAGCCGAACAGGGAAGGACGGGTAACAAACAGCGAGCCTTTCTTATTTAAAATGCTGAGATCAACATTGGTCACCGGCCCTGAAGCATTCCCGAAGCTCACCATCAGTCCCTGACGACGCAGGCAGTCCAGCGAGGCTTCCCAGGTCGCTTTCCCCACAGAGTCGTACACCACGCCAACCTTCTTGCCGCCGGTCAGCTCACTGACCCGTTGTGCAATGTCCTCTTGCTGATAATTAATGGTGGCCCAGGCTCCCGCGTTTTTGGCCAGTGTCGCCTTTTCGGCGGAGCCGACGGTGCCGATCAGATGGGCGCCGAGCGCTTTTGCCCACTGGCAGGCAATCAACCCCACGCCACCCGCCGCGGCATGAAACAGAAAAATTTCGTCGGCTTTGAGCTTATAGGTCTGTCGTAACAGGTACTGCGTCGTCAGGCCTTTCAAAAAACTGGCGGCAGCCTGCTCGAAACTGATGGCGTCGGGTAACAGCATCAGACGGTCTTCCGCCACGTTATGCAGCTCGCTGTAAGCCCCGAGTGCGGCCTGGCAGTACACGACGCGATCGCCGGGTTTGAAACGCGTGACCGCCGATCCCACGCGGGTGACCACACCCGCCGCCTCGGTGCCCAGACCAGAGGGAAAATGACCTGTCGGATACAGCCCGCTGCGCACGTAAGTATCAATATAGTTAATGCCAATCGCGCGGTTTTCGACCTGGATTTCATCATCGGCGGGATCGGCAGGCTCAAAATCAATCCAGGTCAGGACATCCGGGCCGCCGTGTGCGTTGAACTGAATACGCTTTGCCATGCTTACTCCTGTGATTGTTTCATCATGAAGGTGAGGCACGCCCCTTAACTGAGGTATACTTGCGCGTCCCCACAGAAGATCGGTAATGCATTCACTATGGCAGGAAATAAACCCACCAACAAATCGAACGAAACGCAGGATCGCCAGTTAGAAGGCGTGAAAATGCCCCCGCATTCGCTGGAAGCGGAGCAGTCGGTGCTGGGTGGGTTAATGCTGGATAACGAGCGCTGGGACAACGTGTCCGAACGCGTCGTGGCAAATGATTTTTTCAATCGCTCGCACCGTCTTATTTTCTCAGAGATGCAGCGCCTGCTGGAAAACAGCAAACCTATCGACCTGATTACGCTGTCAGAATCGCTGGAAACGCGCGGCGAACTGGAGATGGCCGGCGGATTTGCTTACCTGGCTGAGCTGGCGAAAAACACGCCCAGTGCGGCGAACATCGGCGCTTACGCGGATATTGTGCGTGAACGTGCGGTCGTGCGCGAAATGATCGCCGTGGCGAATCAGATAGCCGATGCCGGTTATGATCCCCAGGGGCGCAGCAGTGAAGACCTGCTGGATTTTGCCGAGTCGAACGTATTTAAAATCGCTGAGGCGCGGGCTAACAAAGACGAGGGCCCCAAAAACATCGAACAAATTCTGGAAGCGACGGTTTCACGGATTGAGTCGCTGTTTCAGACGCCGCACGATGGCGTCACGGGCATCGATACCGGTTATCAGGATCTGAATAAGAAAACGGCCGGGCTGCAACGCTCAGACTTAATTATCGTGGCCGCACGTCCCTCAATGGGTAAAACCACGTTCGCCATGAACCTGTGTGAAAACGCGGCGATGCTGCAGGACAAACCGGTACTGATTTTCAGTCTGGAGATGCCCAGCGAACAGATCATGATGCGTATGCTGGCCTCCTTGTCGCGGGTTGACCAAACCCGTATTCGTACCGGTCAACTTGACGATGAAGACTGGGCGCGCATTTCCGGCACGATGGGCATTTTGCTGGAAAAGAAGAATATGTATATCGATGATTCTTCTGGCCTGACGCCGACCGAGGTCCGTTCCCGCGCGCGTCGCATCTATCGTGAAAACGGTGGCCTCAGTCTGATCATGATCGACTACCTGCAGTTGATGCGCGTGCCCGCATTGTCAGATAACCGTACGCTGGAAATCGCCGAGATTTCCCGTTCATTAAAAGCGCTGGCAAAAGAGCTTAACGTGCCCGTGGTGGCGTTATCTCAGCTGAACCGCTCCCTGGAGCAACGTGCCGATAAACGTCCCGTAAACTCGGATCTGCGTGAATCGGGTTCGATCGAGCAGGATGCTGACCTGATCATGTTTATTTATCGTGACGAGGTTTATCACGAAAACAGCGACCTGAAAGGGATCGCAGAGATCATTCTGGGTAAGCAGCGTAACGGCCCGATCGGTACCGTACGCCTGACATTTAACGGTCAGTGGTCACGCTTTGATAACTATGCAGGCCCGCAGTACGACGACGAATAATCCGTCACTGGCCTGCCATGCACGATCTGTGCATGGCAGGCAGGACCGTGCAAAATAGTGTTGGACAACGTCGCAGTGAATCGGGTTATCTGTAGCAAAGCGACACTGACACGCGACGGAAACAGCATGACGCACGTAGACGATTACGATCTAAAAATCCTTACTCTGCTCCAATCTAATGGCCGTTTGACCAATCAGGAACTCAGCGATTTGGTCGGTCTTTCTGCTTCACAATGTTCACGTCGGCGTATCAATCTTGAACAGGCCAACCTGATTCTTGGCTATCACGCACGGCTGTCGCCGGACGCGGTGGGGCTGGGCATTGTCGGACTCATTGAAGTGCGGCTCATTAACCATACCGCTGACTATGTCGACAGCTTCCATCGCATGGTGGAACAGGAAGACGCAATTATTGATGCCTATAAAACCACCGGTGATGCCGACTACCTGCTGAAAGTCGCCGTGGCCGATTTGGCTTCACTGAGCGCGGTAATCAGCCAGCTGTTAGCCGGTCACCAGAGCGTTTCCCATGTCAAAACATCGGTGGTACTGGGCAGACTCAAAGAGAACGGATTAATGATGGGCGAGCAGCAGGCTGTGCGCCAAAAAAAGGCATAATGCGCGCAGGTGGTGCATGATGTGGCGGAATGATGCGTTTTTTATGCGTACTTGAGTCGTGCAATGCACAATCGACCTCCCCGGCGGGGCAGTAAAATCCGGTAAGACGCTTATGCCTGAGCGCCTGCACAGGCTGGCGCAGTTATTGCATTGGTGCTGCATCATTCGCACTGAGACTGCTTTATGGACAACATTGTACAACCCGCCGATATTCCTCACTCTCGCCTTGAAGATGCGCTGGCTATCCTGCTCGGCACCTTAATGGTCTCGTTTGGTGTGCTCATGCTGAAGCAGGCAGGCGCATTGACCGGCAGCACGGCTGGGCTGGCATTCCTCATCAGCTATCTTTCGCCCCTGTCATTTGGCAGCGTTTTCTTTGTAATCAACCTGCCGTTCTACTGGCTGGCTGTGAAGCGAATGGGCTGGGAATTTACGCTAAAAACCTTTTGTGCCGTGGGGCTGGTGTCGCTTTTTACCCATCTTCATCCCCTGTTTATGCATTTTTCCACACTGAATCCTTTTTATGCGGCATTGTTCGGTAACGTCATCATGGGGATTGGGTTTATAGTGTTGTTTCGCCATAAAGCCAGCCTGGGCGGGATCAATATCCTGGCGCTCTGGCTGCAAGACCATTTCGGCATTCGCGCCGGTAAACTGCAAATGGCGGTCGATACCTGCGTGGTGCTGGCCTCGCTGTTTGTCGTCAGCCTGCCGATGTTGCTTGCGTCCATTGCGGGCGCGGTGGTACTGAATATGATCATCGCAATGAACCATCGTCCCGGGCGGTACAGGGTTTAATCGCCCTTTTTTATTTCAAGAACAATCATGGAGATCTGCACCGTGTTCCAGAACGTTGATGCCTATGCTGGCGACCCGATTTTGTCGCTAATGGAAGCCTTTAAACAGGATCCGCGCGAGCATAAAGTGAACCTGAGTATTGGGCTTTATTATAACGAGCAAGGCATCATCCCTCAGCTGCAGGCGGTGGCTGATGCTGAAGAGCAGTTACGTGCCGAACCGCAGCAGGCTTCGCTCTATCTGCCTATGGAAGGATTAAATACCTACCGCAACGCGATAGCGCCACTGCTGTTCGGAGCCGATCATCCCGTATTAAAAGCGGGCCAGATCGCCTCGATTCAGACCCTGGGCGGCTCAGGTGCGTTGAAAGTCGGTGCGGATTTCCTGAAGCGTTATTTCCCGCAGTCCAACGTCTGGGTCAGCGATCCGACCTGGGAAAACCATATCGCCATCTTTAACGGTGCCGGTTTCGAGGTGAAGACCTATCCGTGGTATGACCCGGAAACCAACGGTGTACGTTTTGATGCGTTCCTGAGCACGCTTAAAACCCTGCCAAAGCAAAGCATCGTGCTGCTGCATCCGTGCTGTCATAACCCAACCGGGGCCGACCTGACCAATGCGCAGTGGGACGAAACCGTTGCCGTGCTGAAAGCACAGGAGCTGATCCCGTTCCTGGATATCGCTTATCAGGGCTTTGGTGCTGGCATGGAAGAGGATGCGTACGCGATGCGTGCGGTTGCTGCGGCAGGTCTGCCTGCGCTGGTCAGCAACTCCTTTTCAAAAATTTTCTCGCTGTATGGCGAGCGCGTCGGCGGCCTGTCTGTGGTATGTGACAGCGCTGAAGAGGCCAGCCGCGTATTAGGTCAGCTCAAAGCGACCGTCCGCCGTAACTATTCCAGCCCGCCAAACTTCGGCGCACAGGTTGTGGCCCGCGTGTTAAACGACGCTACGCTGAAAGCTAACTGGCTGGCCGAGGTCGAAGCCATGCGGTTGCGCATTATCGACATGCGCCAGGCGCTGGTACAGGTGATGAGTACGGCGCTACCCGGTAAGAACGTCGACTACCTGTTGAAGCAGCGCGGGATGTTCAGCTACACCGGCCTGAGTGCGCAGCAGGTGGACCGCCTGCGTGAAGAGTTTGGGATCTACCTCGTCGGCAGCGGCCGTATGTGTGTGGCAGGTCTGAACAGCAAAAACGTGCATCAGGTCGCGGAAGCCTTTGCGGCAGTAATGTAATTCCGCACACAATCTTCCCCGGGCCGCCAACCTTGTTGGCGGCTTTTTTATTTTTACGGATCGGGTTTACCTTTGCGCCACATTCTGCACACTTAACTGTGTCTCACAGATTCAGGAAAAAAGTATGTGGTATCAACAAACGTTGACCTTAAGCGCAAAATCGCGAGGTTTTCACCTCGTCACGGAAGAGATTGTGCAACAGTTGCCCGCACTCCGTGATATCCACACCGGATTACTCCATTTGCTGTTGCAGCATACGTCGGCCTCACTGACGCTGAATGAAAACTGCGATCCGACAGTGCGGAGCGACATGGAACAACACTTTATGCGCCATGTCCCGGAAGCGGCTCCTTATCAACACGATTACGAAGGCCGTGACGACATGCCCGCCCACATTAAGTCGTCCACGCTGGGCGTTTCACTGATGCTACCGGTGCAGCGTGGACAGCTGGTACTGGGCACCTGGCAGGGCATTTGGCTGGGGGAACATCGTATTCATGGCGGAGCCCGACGTATTGTGGCGACCTTACAAGGGGAATGAGTATGAATAATTCGGACTTACTGACGTACTGCATGAGCAAACCCGGCGCAGAGCAGAGCGTTCACAGCGACTGGAAAGCTACGCAGATCAAGAGCAACGGCGTGCTGTTTGCCATGGTGCATGAAGTCAAAGGGCGTCCGGCGGTGTCGCTCAAATCCTCGCCCGCGCTGGCTGAACTGATGCGGGATGAGCACAGCGATGTGTTTCCCAGTGAACATCTGAATAAATCACACTGGAACACGCTGTTTTTAGACGGCACGCTGAAAGATTCGCAAATTTACTATCTGGTGGATGCCTCTTTTCAGCAGGCAGATACCGGGCGGTAACGGCCCTTTCCCGGCGTGGGAAAGGGCACAGGACAGCATTACGCCGCCGCGTTTTTACGCAGCGTATCGATATCAATGACAAAGCGATATTTTACATCGCTCTTCAGCATACGTTCGTAAGCCTCGTTGATCTGATCCATGGCGATCAGCTCAATATCTGACGTGATGCCGTGTTTGCCACAGAAATCCAGCATCTCCTGGGTTTCAGCGATACCGCCAATCAGCGAGCCAGCGATGCTGCGGCGTTTAAAGATCAAATTGAAAACCTGTGGCGCGGGATGATCGTGTTCAGGCGCGCCGACCAGAGTCATATTGCCGTCACGCTTCAGCAAGGTGATAAACGGATTAAGGTCGTGTTGCGCCGCCACTGTGTTAAGAATGAAGTCAAAACTGTTGGCATGTTGCGCCATCTGGTCGGCATCTTTCGAAATGACCACTTCGTCTGCGCCCAGACGTTTTCCGTCTTCGATTTTTGACGGTGAGGTGGTGAATAACACGACATGCGCGCCCATCGCGTGAGCAATTTTTACGCCCATGTGCCCCAGGCCACCCAGCCCCACGATCCCGACTTTTTTACCCGGGCCGACATTCCAGTGACGCAGCGGTGAATAGGTGGTGATACCAGCACACAGCAGCGGTGCCACACCGGCCAGCTCCAGGTTTTCTGGAACGCGCAGCACAAAGCTTTCATCCACTACCATAGAGGTGGAGTATCCACCGTAGGTGATAGCCCCTGTCTGGCGATCCTGACCGTTATACGTGCCGACAAAGCCATTTTCACAGTACTGCTCCAGACCTTCCTGACAACTTGGGCAGCTGCGGCAGGAATCAACCATACAGCCAACGCCGACCAGGTCGCCGACTTTGTACTTCTGCGTCTCGGGGCCGACTGCGGTCACGCGGCCAACAATCTCGTGTCCCGGAACCACAGGAAAAATGGTGTTTTTCCACTCATTGCGCGCCTGATGCAAGTCAGAATGACAAACGCCACAAAACAGCACGTCAAGCTGTACGTCATGAGCACGAAGCTCACGCGGTTTGAAATCAAACGGTGCCAGTTTGGACTTTGCATCCTGAGCAGCATACGCATGGGTAATGTTCATGGTGTCTCCAGTTAAAGTGTGTCGTGATTTTTCGATCAACGCCGCAGCATAACGCGCGCAGCAAGAAGGTGACGCCAGGGGCGTACCAAAGGGGAACGAATTAAGGATAGTCAGGGGAGGGAAAAGCGTATATGCCTATATGTGTCTGAATCTTGCCTGATCCTGCATTTTTCAGGGTAAATTGTGCAATCCCTGTAAGAAGGCCCGCGTGATGCGGGCCTGCAATTTTATTTTTTCAACAAGGGCTTAAGGAAGCGGGCCGTATGTGATTTTTCACATTCGGACACGGTTTCTGGCGTGCCTGCCACCAGAATTTCACCGCCGCCACTGCCGCCTTCCGGCCCCAGGTCGACAATCCAGTCCGCCGTTTTCACGACGTCGAGGTTGTGCTCAATGACCACGATGGTGTTGCCCTGATCGCGCAGTTGATGCAGCACTTCGAGCAGTTGCTGGATATCGGCAAAATGTAACCCGGTGGTGGGCTCATCCAGAATATACAACGTCTGTCCCGTGCCGCGCTTCGACAGCTCACGCGCCAGCTTGACGCGCTGCGCTTCACCACCGGACAGGGTGGTGGCCGACTGACCCAGGCGGATATAGGACAATCCAACGTCCATCAGCGTTTGCAGCTTACGCGCCAGGGCAGGAACGGCATCAAAGAACTCACGCGCTTCCTCAATCGTCATTTCCAGCACTTCGTGAATGCTTTTGCCTTTGTATTTAATCTCCAGCGTTTCACGGTTATAGCGTTTGCCTTTGCACTGATCGCACGGCACATAAATATCCGGCAGGAAGTGCATTTCCACTTTCAGCACGCCGTCGCCCTGACAGGCCTCACAACGTCCGCCACGCACGTTAAAGCTGAAACGGCCTGGGTTATAACCACGTGAACGTGATTCAGGCACGCCGGCAAACAGTTCACGAACCGGCGTAAAAATACCGGTGTAGGTGGCCGGGTTAGAGCGCGGCGTGCGGCCGATGGGGCTCTGGTCGATATCGATGACTTTATCGAAGTGCTCCAGACCGGCGACATCGCGATACGGTGCTGGCTCAGCAATGGTGGCCCCGTTCAGCGCGCGCTGGGCAATCGGGAACAGCGTATCGTTGATCAGCGTCGACTTCCCTGACCCGGAGACGCCGGTGATGCAGGTAAACAGGCCAACAGGCAGCGTTAAGGTGACGTCCTTCAGGTTGTTACCGCGCGCGCCCGTAATTTTCAGGACCTTCGAGGGATCGCCCTTCACGCGCGTTTCAGGCACGGCGATTGCGCGTTTGCCGCTGAGGAACTGGCCGGTCAGCGAAGCTTCTTCCGCCATAATCTGCTCAACCGTACCTTCCGCGACGATAGCGCCGCCGTGCACGCCCGCGCCGGGACCGATATCGATCACGTGGTCGGCGGCGCGAATCGCGTCTTCATCGTGCTCTACCACAATCACGGTATTACCCAGATCGCGCAGGTGAATCAGCGTGCCCAGCAGGCGCTCGTTATCGCGCTGGTGCAGGCCGATTGACGGTTCATCCAGTACGTACATCACGCCGACCAGACCGGCGCCAATCTGGCTTGCCAGACGGATGCGCTGGGCTTCACCGCCCGACAGTGTTTCTGCAGAACGCGACATCGACAGGTAGTTCAGGCCGACATTGACCAGAAAACTCAGGCGATCGCCGATCTCTTTCAGCACTTTTTCCGCGATTTTAGCCCGCTGACCACTGAGTTTCAGATTTTCAAAAAACGCCATGGCATGACCGATGCTCATGTCTGAAATGGTCGGCAGCGTGGTGTTTTCGACATAGACGTGGCGCGCTTCACGACGCAGACGCGTGCCTTCACAGCTGGCGCAGGCGCGATTGCTGATAAATTTCGCCAGTTCTTCGCGTACCGCTGAGGATTCCGTCTCTTTATAACGGCGCTCCATATTGTTCAGCACGCCTTCGAACGGATGGCGGCGCACGGAGGTGTCGCCACGGTCATTAATATATTTAAATTCAATCGTTTCTTTGCCGGAACCGTACAGAATGACTTTCTGCACGCTGTCCTTGAGGCTGTTAAACGGCGCTTCTATATCGAAGTCGAGATGATCGGCGAGTGAGCGCAGCATCTGGAAGTAATAGAAGTTACGACGGTCCCAGCCACGGATGGCGCCGCCTGCCAGCGACAGCTCTGCATTTTGCACTACGCGATCGGGATCGAAATATTGCTGCACACCCAGACCGTCACAGGTCGGGCAGGCACCGGCGGGGTTGTTAAACGAAAACAGACGCGGTTCCAGCTCACTCATGCTGTATCCGCAAACCGGACAGGCAAAGTTCGCGGAGAAGAGCAACTCTTCTGCCGCGCTGTCGTCCATATCGGCCACAATCGCGGTACCGCCAGAGAGTTCCAGCGCCGTTTCAAAGGATTCCGCCAGGCGTGTCGCCAGATCATCGCGGACTTTAAAGCGATCGATAACCACTTCAATGGTGTGTTTTTTCTGCAGTTCCAGCTTAGGGGGATCGGAAAGATCGCACACTTCGCCGTCGATCCGGGCGCGGATGTAGCCCTGCGTCGCCAGGTTTTCCAGCGTTTTGGTATGTTCACCTTTGCGATCTTTCACGACCGGTGCCAGCAGCATCAGACGGCGACCTTCGGGCTGTTCAAGCACCTGATCGACCATCTGGCTCACTGTCTGAGCAGCCAGCGGGACATCATGGTCCGGGCAGCGCGGTTCACCCACGCGGGCAAACAGCAGGCGCAGATAATCGTGAATCTCCGTAATCGTGCCTACCGTCGATCGCGGGTTATGCGAGGTCGACTTTTGCTCAATGGAGATGGCCGGCGACAAACCCTCAATATGATCGACGTCCGGCTTCTCCATCAAAGACAGAAACTGGCGCGCATAGGCAGAGAGCGACTCCACATAGCGGCGTTGACCTTCCGCATACAGCGTATCAAACGCCAAAGAGGATTTACCGGACCCGGAAAGGCCAGTAACCACAATGAGTTTGTCGCGAGGGATGGTCAGGTTGATGTTTTTCAAATTATGGGTGCGGGCACCACGAACTTCGATCTTATCCATTCACCTTTCCCGGATTAGCTGCACTCACCGCGCCCTGTGACACGGCCAGAATAAACGCATCATTATGGCACAAAAAATAGACTGAATAAATATCCAGTAGTTTTTTGCTTTTTTCCGGCAGATGATTAAAAATGGAACACCGCTCGAAACTGGGAAACCAGGCGCGGGACGTGTTAGAATTGATCGTTTAGAGTTGACGTAATCATTCATCGGGAGACAGCAACATGGCCAGTCGTGGCGTTAACAAAGTGATTCTTGTCGGGAATCTGGGTCAGGATCCGGAAGTACGTTACATGCCAAATGGTGGCGCTGTCGCCAACATTACGCTGGCTACCTCTGAGAGCTGGCGCGACAAGCAGACCGGTGAAAATAAAGAGATCACCGAATGGCACCGTGTCGTGCTGTTTGGCAAACTGGCGGAAGTGGCGGGCGAATACCTGCGTAAAGGTTCTCAGGTGTATATTGAAGGCCAGCTGCGCACCCGTAAATGGCAGGATCAGGGCGGTCAGGAACGTTACACCACGGAGGTGGTTGTCAACGTGGGCGGCACCATGCAGATGCTGGGTGGACGTCAGCAGGGCGGTAACGCGCCAGCAGGCGGCGGTCAGGGCAACAACAATGGTTGGGGCCAGCCTCAGCAACCGCAGCAGGGCAATAACAACCAGTTCAGCGGCGGCGCACAGTCTCGTCCGCAGCAGCAGCCCAGCGCTCCGGCCAGCAACAACAACGAACCGCCGATGGATTTTGACGACGACATTCCGTTCTAAGCCGTCTGTCAGTCTCGTTGCAGAAAGCCCCATTACCGGGGCTTTTTTGTTTTGTTGGGGATGTCTGGTTTAACTCTGCACCACTATCCCGCCTTTCACGCACATCGTGGCGTGGTTTATCCAGCGCCGGGACTGGAGGCGCGATGACCCGGCATGACCTGGCCGAAATAGATGGCCTGTATCCTGAAAGCCCGGGCAAGATCGGGCACGGGCGACAAAAAACATGTCATCACATCTCTGGACGACGCGCCCGCCGTTAACTTAAATCATGCAGTGCTTTATCCAGCGGCGGCGTCAGAAGCATGTCGCGGAAGGTGACCGCCAGGCCGGCACGCTCCGGCGTGCAACACATAGCACCTATCCTGAGCGGACCGGGTGGAAAATAGCTCAGACGTAATAAAGGCCACGTCTGTCCGTCTGCCGAATACTGCAGTCTCAGGCTGTCACCTTTGCGCGTCAGCCGGAGCCAGAACGCTCGCGGATCGCCAGGAAATATCCCCGTTGCCCAGTCGGAATGGCCGAGCGTCAGTACGCTGCCAATGGCGGGCGCACCATCGTTATATTCAATTCCTGTTTTTAGCCAGTGCTGTGCGTCGCGTATCAGCATCAGTCCGGCCTGATCGTACAGCGTGGTAAAGTCTGCGCAGATTTTGAGCTGAAAAGTCATGTCGCCGTCCACCTCCGTGGCAAAGACATGGCCGGAAAAACGCTCAAACCCGTACCAGGTCTTGTGCCAGAAATCGGTCTTATCATCGGTGGTGACCTGTAGCGTACCGTTCTGGCACTGCCACGTTGCAGGCTCATTGATCCAGGCAAACGACTCAAACATAGCGCCTCCAAAATCGGCCATGACTGGCCGGGCTGATGCGACTCAGGATAAAGAAAGAGTCAGATGGTCTGACACGGATGAAAGCGTGGCCGCTTAACGCCACCCGGCCAGCACGGTATCGGTATCGATCACGCGCGGTACGTTACCCGGAAGACTTAAGCCCGCCCAGACTTCATTATGCTGGCCAATTAACTGTTCCGCACTGGCACAGGTCCGGTCGGCGGTGGTATGGGCGTCAGCGGCGACGGTGATGCGATAGCCCAGTCCTGCGCCGACCTTGATGGTGGTGTCGACGCAGTAATCAGTGGCACACCCACAAATAACAAACTCATGAATAGCCAGCTCACTCAGCAGTGAGGCCAGGGACGTCCGCCAGAAACTGTCGCAGGCTGTCTTGGTAATAAAGTGCGCATTCCGGGGTTGAGCCATCTCGGGTAACAGCGCAAAGGCCTGGCTGCCTGGCACCATGTCGCCTTCGCTGTGCTGAATAAACAGCGTAAGATCAGCCTGTTCGATGAGGCGGTTAATCTGCCTGACCCGGCCAGCCCGATCGAAACGCGGCGTGGTAAATACGCCATTTTGCATATCAACTACCATTACAACACGCTGCATGATGTTTCCTCGTCAGTACACCTGTTACGCAGTGTCATGTATTCAACCGGGGATGACAATCTTTGCATTTCATCCCCTTTTAACGGCATGCTTGCAGATTCTGCCAACCGGATAAGGAGCGATAACGTGGAAGGCGTTCCAGCTGTTTTTCCCTGTGAAAAAGATCGTGCGCTGTTTAGGCAGTTGCCTGAACTGCCGGGCGTGGAACTTTACCAGGCGCATATTTCCCGTTATGCCTTTGCTCCGCATACGCACGAAGCCTTTGGCATCGGCACCATCGAGGCCGGGGCACAGCGCTTCCGTTACCGCGGTACGCACTACACTGCCCCTGTCCATTCTCTGGTCATGATGAATCCTGATGAGCTGCACACCGGGGAGTCGGCCTGCGAAACGGGCTGGCGTTATCAAATGATCTACATCCAGCCTGACTGTATGGATGAGCTGAGTGGCGACCGTGGCTGGTGGTTTGGGGATGCGCTGCGAACGGACGTGCGACTTGCGCAGCCTGTGTCGCAGTGTCTGGCGGCGCTGTGGCAGGCCGATACGGCCCTGGCGCGTTATAGTCTGCTGTCAGACCTGCTGGTGCGCATCCGTCCACAGGCCCGTATGGCCTCAGCGCGTAAAGTCGATGCCAGACACCGTTTTGATGATGTGCGCGACTACCTGCGCGCCCATCTTGGGGAGCCGGTCAGGCTGGACACGCTGGCGGCATTAGCGTCGTTATCACCGTGGCATTTTTTACGCGCCTTCCGCGATCATTTCCATGTCACGCCCCAGCAAATGTTAATGGCTTACCGGCTTTATGAAGCCAAACAGATGCTTGCCAGGGGTGAGGCCATAGCCAGCGTCGCGGCAGCGGTAGGCTTAACCGATCAGGCGCATCTGACCCGTGCGTTTACCCAACGTTACGGCATTACACCGGGCCGCTATCAAAAGCAGATCGCGCCACACACGTCCTGACCGCAATTTGCTACAAGGCATGCTTACCTGTTTGGTTCACACTGAAGCAAAAAGACAGACAGGAAAAAGCCATGTTGACAGGAATAATGTTTGCCCTTGCCGCAGGCATGATGTGGGGGCTGATTTTTGTTGGACCGGTCATCGTCCCGGATTATCCGGGCGCGTTGCAGTCAGCCGGGCGCTATGTCGCGTTTGGCCTGGTTGCGTTGCCGCTTGCCTGGCACGATCGTTTCCGACTGCGCCAACTGAGCGCCGCCCACTGGCGGGAAGCATTAAAGCTGTCGCTGGTTGGCAATCTCTTCTATTACGCGTTTCTCGCCAATGCGATTCAGCGAACGGGGGCTCCGGTCTCCACGATGATCATTGGTACCTTACCGATCGTCATCGCTGTCACTGCAAACCTCTGTTATGGCCATCTTGAAGGACGGCTCTCATGGCGACGGCTTATCCCGGCACTGCTGGTGACGGGCGCAGGCCTGGTTTGCGTTAATGCGGCGGAATGGCAACTCCAGGGGGCAACGCTCAACGGCCAGCGTTATCTGACCGGCATTGCCCTGGCGGTGATGGCGGTGGTGTGCTGGACCTGGTATCCGTTGCGCAATGCGCGCTGGTTACGCAACCATCCTCAGCTTAAGGCCGCGACCTGGGCCACCGCGCAGGGCATTGTGACCTTACCGCTGGCACTTATCATGTATGCGCTGGTCAGCATACAGCTGGCGTGGCAACAGCCTGATTTTGCGCTGCCTTTCGGCCCCCGGCCTTTGGTGTTTATTGCATTAATGCTGACGATTGGCCTGCTGTGCTCATGGGCCGGAACGTTATGCTGGAATGCGGCCAGCCAGCGACTGCCTACCGTATTGATGGGGCCACTCATCGTCTTTGAGATTCTCTTTGGCTTGCTATGGACGTTTATCTGGTATCAACACTGGCCACCTGTTCTGACAATGATCGGTATTGTTTGCCTGATCGTTGGCGTGATTTGGGCGATGCGCATCAAGCCACAACCCCGCGTGACCGCCCTGAACAGGAAATCATCTGAACGTCCCGGATAATGAATAATTACTGGGAGTGATATTCACGCTTTTTCGGATTATACCGAGGTGTAAAACGGCGAAATAAAGCCGCCTCGGTAATCTGCCGGGTTTAAATCTTCCTCAAAACCGCCACTCAGCCATGCCGTATTTATCCACGCAGGCGGCTTCCGCCCCATTAACAGCAAGATAATCGCACATATTGTTCAATAAATAGCCAGAAAACGGCCGGGTAAAGCGCGTTTATTCCTCAAAAAGCGGACAGATGAAGGTAAAGCGCTAACCCGCACCCAGCTTTTATGTTTAAAAAACGGTGAAAACATACCGTTTGGCTAAGAGAAATCCTTATCAGAAACCACCTTTTACTTCAGGCAGCCTTAATTTCAGCAGAATCAGACTGCGCTTCGCTTATATTTACTGTTTAACAGCAGACATCAATAGCAGGCAGAAATAGTTATCAATTGTGTGCTACCGGATGAAAGTGTTAAGTATCAATAAACTGTTAATCTGAGATTATTCTGGGCCATTTTTATCTTTTTATGCGATTACGCATAATCTGACGATCGGCAAAACATTTCTCAGGACCAGTCGGTGCTAAGGAAATGTACGGAGAAATCAAAATATGATTACTGGGATTAAACGAAAAAGTGGAACAGCGGCAGTTTCTTTTAGACGAGCTAATGAAAAAAAAGGAAGGTCCAGTCTCACCGAAATGAGACTGGGGGGATAAAAGTGGTGTAGATTGAGAGACTTTTGCTGTTGTAAATCAATTTTACCGCAAAAAAGGAAGCGTAACCGCAAATCCATTCATTAATTACGGACTGGGCGAGGCGCGCCATCCTAATGTCCTGTTAAATGCTCTTCATCTCTTCTGGTAAGAACAAATCTCAGCGAGGTAGCTATCAAAAGCAATGCTCTCAGTATTAACGGTTTTCTGATCCCGTTGGGTAATGGTAAACACTACGGCTAATATCCAGCAAACGGCAGCTGCGGCGCGTGCCGACATCGAATGTGTCCTGCAGGAAGTTGACGGCCTGACGCTTCTCGTGCGTAGTAAAGAAGTTCTTCAGAACGCTTTGCAGCATCTCCTTGTCGGAATGAAGTGCGTGCAGTTCGCGCGTCAGTAACTGAACCTTTTCTTCCAGCTCCTTGATTTTTCTGCCTTCTTCCGAGGCTAACCCAGAAAACTTCTTCTTCCAGCTATAGAAGGTTGCCTCAGAGATGCCAAGCTCTTCACAAATCTCTTTAACCTTAACGCCCGATTCAGAAGCTTTAATGGCATTTGTGATTTGATCTTCGCTATATCGTGACTTTCTCATAAATGCTCTTACCTTTCTTATCAATTAATGGATGAGGATTACTTTATTAACCTTTGGTACTGTAAAAGTGTGTGGAATGCCGTGTTTAAATACGGACGTTAAATTACGTGGGTTAAATTAAGATATTTAGAATAAATATCATCATGGGATAAATCTTATTTTATTCTGATCGGGATGCCGCGCCTTCCTGGTATGGGTTTTTTGATATAAATTCATCGCACCCCAAAGATAAAAAATGACTGTAATTTGGCTGGTTGACGCCTCCGCATCCGTTTTATTCAGGAATGACGGTTTTTGTTAACATTAATGATTTCATTTTGAAATCGTTTCCAGTAGTCGGCATTCGTGCCAGATATAATCAGAATTCTCCTGAATTCTTTCATTAAAATATAATCGGATTCTCATTTTCGAGCCGGGTTGGCTTGATGATTATCATTTCGCTTTGAAATTTAAGCGCTTATTAATTCGCCCACGGATGGGCGTGCCGAAGCGGTAGATGTTGAGTATTACTAAGGAACAGTCGATGAAATTTAGCGTAATGTCTAATGCCGCCTGGATGATGTCTGAAAAGATTATCTCCGTCTTTGGCGTCATTTTCGTGACGTCTTACGTGGCTAAATCCTTTGGCCCAACCCTATTTGGGCAGATGGCGTTTTCAACATCGTTATTTGCCATGGTGCAAACCATAGCCCTATTTGGCACTGAAACTATTTTGTTTAAACGTGTCAGCAAAAATGCCACCAAAGGTTTGCGCTTAATGCGTATTGCACGTACTTTGCGTATGGTTTTATTACTTATTACCTCGGCACCAGTGTTAATTTGGGTCTGGTACAACATGCAGGAAAATTTCCTGGCATTTGCGCTGGCTTCATTTGTTGCCTCTGTTTTTGTCACGCAGGATACGTTTAGCGTTTATAACAATGCACGTCTGGCATCAAAGCTGAATACCGTGGCGAATGCCGTCGGCATGCTGGTGAGTTTTGCGTTGAGTTTCACTATTGCCTGGCTACGCCTGAATCCGCTGTGGCTGACATTGTCAGTTATCACGGTAACGCTGGTGCCGTATGTCATTAAACGCTACTGCTTTTACCAACAGCATCAGGAGCAATTTCCCCCGCGGGAAACACGCACCCTGTATTTGCGTTATCTGCTGTATGCGGGCTTGCCATTGGCCATTTCCAGCATTTTTATTTCTGTCCAGGTCAAAACCGCGCAGATGTTTTTGGCCGGCATCGCCTCGGCGCGCGAGCTGGGTTTATTCGCTGCTGCCAATACGATTGCCGCGTCCTGGATTTTTATTCCCGTGGCGCTGATTACCTCCTGTTTCAGCGAGATTTTTCGTGCGCGTGGAGACGACGCCGTCAGGCTGACGGCCCGGCTCAATGGCTACGTGATGGCCGTGTCGCTGTTGATGTTGTTTATCGTCGCGTTGTGGGGTGAGCACATTATTGTGGCGTTATATGGCCCGGCCTACAGGCAGTCAGGCAACCTCATCACGCTGTTATCCCTGGCGACCAGTTTTTCGGCAATGGGAACCGTCGCGTACCGTTTTATGGTGAAAGAAGGGGGCTTTGATTATTTACTGAAGAAAATCATTTGTCTGGTGCTCATCAGCATCCCGCTTTCCTGGTGGCTAATTCAGGGCTACGGCATCATGGGGGCCGCCTGGAGCGTTTTTCTGTCTGAGCTCCTGTCCCTCACCGTCATGAATTACTTCTTTAAACGCGGCGTGATTCAAAAAATTCAGGTTTCCTCACTTAACTACAAAACCTACAAATGAGGTCAAATATGCTCAGGTTGAAGCAAGAGCTCAGAAGAAGTTTGCAGTACTTTATTAAGAAGATGCCCTGGACTTATCAGGATCGTATTTATTACTTCCGCAAGTTCAGAAAGCTCCCGAATCTGCGTGAGCCCAAGGTCTTCAACGAAAAAGTGCTGTATCGCAAGTTTATCCATGGTGATTACCAGCTGTATGCGCGCCTGTCCGATAAGTATTCGGTGCGCGACTATATTGCGGAAAAGATCGGTAATGACTATCTGATTCCGTTGCTCCACGACACCACCGATCCCACCACGTTGAATGATCTTACGCGCTGGCAGGGCACGGTTATCAAACCGAATCATGCTTCAAACATGGTAGAGATCGTGCTGGAAGAACCGGATGCGCTTCGTAAGCAGCAAATCATTCATAACTGCTATTCGTGGTTAAAAACCGATTTCGCCAACGAAGCGCGTGAGATCCACTATCGCTATATCAAGCCACGTATTCTGGTTGAGCAGTATATTGGTGACGGTAAAAGCGCGCCGGTTGATTACAAGTTTCATATGTTCAATAAGCGCGATGGCAATTTTGAGTATGTTCTTCAGGTCATCTACAACCGCTGTCAGCCTCAGCTTTCGATGAATTTTTACGTTAATAACCTCTCCGAGGCTTACCATAAAATTCGCGATACCGGCCTGGATGTTTCCCCGATCATGCCCTCACTGGAGCGGGCACTTGCCCTGAGCAAAACGCTGGCCAGTGACTTTGACTACGTGCGAGTCGACTGGTATATCCACGACCAGCACATCTATTTTGGTGAACTGACGTTTACGCCTGGCGCAGGCATGGTAACCGGACTGGATCGTGGCTTAGACAAGATGATGGGTGAAATGTGGATTCAGGAACGTCGCGGAACGCAGAGACCGGACGTTGACGTACAGGATGTCGCCATTCCTGTCATGTTGAAGAAAATTTGACTTTACACAGCAATATAAAAAACCCCGCTTTGCGGGGTTTTTTATTGGTCATTCAGGGCATTGGCCAGTTCGCAGGCGCACGGCTCATCATGTCAATGAACACTTCTTTAGAGACGCTCAAAAAATGGTGCACGTTTTCCATGCTTAGCGTGATGCCCATTAAACCGGTCACAAACCAGCACGACAGACCAACGCCCACGCCGCCACAGAGAAAGGCCATGACATGATGGCTGTCCTGGCGAAGGCGGGTTTTCAGTGTACTGGCGAAAAACATCATTACAGCGCTCAGCAATTCCCAGCGCATAACAAGAAAACTGGTGGTTAGGGTAGCCATCAATTTTGACCTCAAAATCGGAAAGGACGCCTGACTGTCTGCGAACATCACGTCGGCGGAAAAGTCTGTCAGGTGGGGCTCTTTCGTCGGCAACAAACGTCATAATGTGATGTGGGTCACATTATATCATCTGGTTCTCAATTTTTGTACAGAATTTGTTTGATTTGTCAGCGCAGTGTCAAGCCAGCGGAAGGGTAAAAAGAGGGGATAAAGCCGTGCGCCCGATCGGGCGCACGCGGGCTGTTAATTAAGCGGACAACATTCACCCGTTGTACGCTGCGTAAAGCTGCTCATCGTTTCCCCACAGTCAAAGCTCAGCAGGCGTGGACGCTGAACCGCCTGGCGACGCATGTAGTGGCGATACGCCGTAGGCGTCTGGGAAAACTGGCGGCGAAAGACCCGTGAGAAGGTCTGCTGCGAATCGTAGCCATACTGCATCGCAATATCGAATACCGGACGCTGCGTCTGACGCAGCGCTTCTGCGGCCAGCGTCAGCCGGCGTTCGCGGATATAACCACCCAACGTCTGTTTCGTTACGCTACGGAACATACGTTGCAGGTGCCATTTCGAATAACCGGACTTCGCGGCCACCTCATCGATTGACAGGCTTTTATCCAGATTCTGGTCAATCCAGTGGGTCAGTGAATGAATGATCTCTTCTTGTATCATGGCCTCATCCTTCTGGTGAATGTCCCCGTCACCGTGCATGCCGCAGTTTGTGAGGCTGATAATCAGCCTGCAGGGGGCGTGACGTCGTCAGGGCGGGTGTTGTTCTGATGGGAAAGGAGTATAATTCCTCAAGTTAACTTGAGGTAAAGTGCCAGATGAAAAAAGATCGCAATTATCCAAAACCGGTGCTGACACCGGGGGAAGTCGCGCGGCGAAGCGGCGTGGCCGTATCAGCGCTGCATTTTTATGAAAGCAAAGGGCTGATTTCCAGCACGCGCAATCCCGGCAATCAGCGGCGCTACAGCCGTGATGTCCTGCGCCGTGTGGCGATCATTAAAATCGCCCAGCGCATCGGCATTCCGCTCGCCAGCGTCAGCGACAGTCTGGAAAACATGCCTGCGGATAAACGCATGTCTGCGCAGGACTGGGGCAATCTGACGCAGCACTGGCGGGATGAACTGGATAAGCGCATCGAAACCCTGACGCGCCTGCGTAACGACCTGGATGGCTGCATTGGCTGCGGCTGTTTATCCATGCGTGACTGTCCGCTCCGTAACCCCGGTGATCGGCTGGGACAGCAGGGATCAGGTGCGGTCCTGCTGGATCCCGAGCAGGATGGTTCTCTGCACAAGGTGAAGTGACGTCTATACTGTCTGCATATTCACTCGCAGGGAATCATGATGATTACTGTTCACCATCTGGAACAATCTCGTTCGCACCGCGTGCTGTGGATGCTGGAAGAGCTGGAAGTGCCTTATCAGGTTAAACGTTATCAGCGTGAAGCCTCCATGCTGGCACCGGAAGCACTGAAAAAAGTGCATCCCTTAGGCAAATCGCCGGTTATCACTGATAGCAATCGGGTGGTGGCGGAGTCCGGGGCCATACTGGAATACCTCGAAGAAAAGTACGACAGCGAGAAGCGATTACAGCTTACCGACGAAGAGGCGCGCCTCCAGGCGCGTTACTGGCTACATTACGCTGAAGGTTCCCTGATGCCGCTGCTGGTCATGAAGCTGGTGTTTGGCCGGCTGGGCAGCGCGCCCGTGCCCTGGTTGCTGCGTCCCGTGGGTGCCGCGCTGGGGAAAGGCGTACAAAAAGCCTGGCTGGACAAACAGCTCCACGTCCACAGGCAAATGATTGAAGATCATCTCTCGGCCAATCCCTGGTTTGCCGGTCAACGATTCAGCATCGCCGATGTGCAAATGAGCTTTCCTGTTCTGGCGCTGAGCCAGCGCGCCGGCTTGCACAATGCGCCCGCCACGCAAAAATGGTTAACCACCGTTCAGCAGCGCGCCGCATGGC
>Ga0153955_100319_pt1 | contig 28156 bp, 23 predicted proteins | sample TSFL039MetaG_FD_104744 | JGI IMG/M metagenome (GOLD analysis project Ga0153955, IMG submission 104744) | Attine ant fungus gardens microbial communities from Florida, USA - TSFL039 MetaG | ecosystem: Host-associated > Fungi > Mycelium > Unclassified | place: USA: Florida, Wekiwa Springs...
CTGCTACTCACCCAGCCCATTTTCCCTATATTTTTCTCTACTTCTTTTTCGTTCCGTGTTTGTCTCTTTCGTACGACACGATTTGTATATTTATCAGAGGCAGTGAGCCTCTGTGGTCAGTGGGCTACCGCAGACTATGCGTTACAAAAAGAAAAAAGAATAATGGATTGAGATGTCAACCACACCATTAGGTGTGGTTGACATCCCAATTCAAGCGGCGACTTGACAATTTTTTTTATCCACCATGTGCGTCGACCCAGGTTCGAACTGAGGACCTTCTGTCTGCCCGAGAATTAACCCAGTTAGACAGACACGCTTTCCAACTACGCCATCAACGCACATTTACTGTTATGATAATTAGTAATATACATGTCTAATTGGCAGACACCGAGAAACGCCCATTTGAATCCACAATTCACTGTGTTTACGTGAGAGTATTCCAATCATAGTCCATCGTAGTTCTCCGCACTCTATCCGCGAGGTCCCTCTCCCTTGTATTACCACTCTGCAAACATGAGAGAAGAAAAGAGGCATGGATCTATTCCCTTTTTTACTTGCCAGTGCGGATGTGGCTGCGCAAGCCGCTGGTGCACCCGTCACTGTCAATTTGGCTAGAGAAAACATTCAATCTTGCTCACTTGGCTATATCATATTATACTTTACTTCTTTTTTGTCTCTTTTGTATAACATGATTTGTATATTAATCAGAGGCAGTGAGCCTCCGTGGTCAGTAGACTACCGCAGACTGTACGTACACCACGTCACAAACGGTGAGATGACACCACACCATCAGGTGCCCTCAGGCAGCGACTTGACAAAATATCCGCTGTGTCACTGATATTTCAGTAACTTCCTCTCTGGAATATTTCTACCATCCAATGGCAAGCTACTCAAAATGAATGAGTTAAAACGAAAGCATTATGTTAATCTATCTTGTACGCATTTCTGATACTCCTCGAGGTGCCAGACTTCTATGATCGACTTTCAATCCAGAGAAGCACCGGTCGCGGAGTTTAATCGTATTACAGCTCCTATCAATTTCATTAAAGAAAAATCATGCTATAAGAAATATTGCTATTTCAAGCCTCATCAAAGCCTTTCACCCAGTGATGTCCTCCCCCTAACGAGGTTAGTTAAGTCAGAAGAGACAATATAACCCATATCCTCCGAATCATGGGTTCTTGGCATCCTTCATTACCAGGCAGAAAAAAGTATTTTCGAGCAGCAGAGTGGACTGAACTAACTCGAAGTCTACTTGTTTGAAAAGCTCGACTCTCTGCTCCTCCGTCGTTGGTTGACATTAGATTGTTTTACGGTTATTGCCTGGAGGAACTGACGATGGGAGAACAGCACAAAGTGGGTCAGGATACTTGGCCAATTACGTTGTAACTTCTGTGGTACCCGCTCATATATCCCTCTCAAACAATCGTGTGATAGTCGATCTCTTGACTAATCAAAATCCATAATACGCAGATCAACATGATGAGTATGTACACTCTCAAATCCCAATAAGACGAATTGGTGTCTACAGGTTAATATTTATGGGGGTACATCCAATAGCGACGACGCCGTTCTACAGGGGAGTTGGGTAAATAGGCGAGATTGGAAAGTCAAGAACAAGATGATCACTTACAAAGCTGTTGTCGCTGCAGCAGACGGGTTGGCTGGAGCTGTGATCATTGTTAGCATGCTCGTAAACTGACAGATCCTTATATGATACCAAGAGTTTCCTCCAACGCCAACGACAGAGATGGGGGTGCAGTTCACTGGATTACATTGTCGGTAAGCTCGTGACGTCTCTGAGATATATCAAAGCTTACGGCCAACGAGGCCAGTGATAGAGCTGACATCAATGCCAACGAGGCCCTTTAAGTCACCTGGACTGACTTTCGAGGCCTAAGGGATTAGAAAGTATCAAAGAAGTATTCATTATTTTACGATTCCCATTTGGTTGGGAGACCACGTACTTCTTGAACTTGGTTACAGCATTGGACTGGGCCGGTGTTACAGTTTCCTCCGTCGTGGGGGATGACAGTAGCAAGGGCAATGGCAGGGAGAGCGAGAGTGAAGGCAGTGGGGAAGTGCATTGTATGAAAACTGTGTAAAGACTGTCGGTTTGGGGTTGTCCTCTCTCTTCGTCGTATGCTTGATTTTATACTGAAATCTACCTGTAGATTCTGAAATAGAAAGGTCCTACTTATTTCCGCTGAATAGCGTGCCGTACAGAGAGAGGAACTGGGTTCCATTTTGATATCTAAGTTTTGAAAATATGAATGCACAAACTCTGTTCTCATCAGATTCCGGGAAGCAATCTGACAGGCTCCACATCTACTACTCTTCGTGCGGAGATTGTGTCCCCGTTCTCTTCTTCTGCGGGACATTGAAGCCGTGGCCAAGCCGTGGCCATTGATGTGAGGATTCATTCCTTCTTACCACGCGAACGACTTTGACTACTTTCTTACGACAAATTGCCTTGGCTTGCATCTCACACGAAGTTACTCTCGGACCAGTGGAGATTATATGGCCACAGGTCGGCAATAGTTCGCAAGATCTTGAAAGTTTTGAGCATCCAAACCTTTCGGAGACATGTGTAAATCAGACCTAGAACCAACGGCGTTCATTATGTTCGAACTTCATTATCTATCGACGATCCTGGAACGCGGTGCTTTTTTTAGTACCCTATCTCAAAAACTTTCTTTTCCCAATACAATTGCTACACATAACATGGAGTGTATCTGCCACAACACAACTTGCGAATCACATGTTGGCCTCTCATACGAGAGTCTCATACGAGAGGAGATATCGCCACAACGGACAACAGTCAATGTAAAGTAAATGATGGTGCGACGACAACGTATGTGGAGTTCTAATGGAACCTTGATCGATCAACGTGAAGTTGGGCGTCGTGCCGTCATGTTTAACTATTTTATTCGCTGCAGAAACTGATAGGCATCGTGGCGTGTGCCTGAGGCTCGATAATTGCGCCAACGTTGATGTTCGAATTCAGAGGTTTCAAGATTCGTATCACTAAGGTCTTGTACTGTTTGTAAATCCGTTATACAGACCATTAAAGATTTTCGAGAGTTTGGAACGTGAGTGTCTGAATCAGGAGCGATTTTGTCTTAGATGTTGGGGCAAGTAACCGAAGGATGATCTAACTCACAATCGAGACCATCACAATAATTGCGCTTTAGGATGACCTATCCGGTGATAGAACTAACAATGTAGCAGACTGGTTTCTGATCACCAGTGAGTAGAATTCCAAATAAGGTCAAATACACGACCATCATGAACCCACCACGCTCGTCACTTTGTCCGGGCTACAAACATGTATCTGTATTTTCTCCCTCTCTATCCTCCCCAAAATCCAAGAGCACATTGCAAGCGGAAACAGAAAATTCATCATCAGCGGATGCAAAAGCAGTAGAGGAAGATGTAGACTATGAAGAAGAGGTGGAATATGTCGTGTTGGATCTGAGCAACGTCGAGCCAACGCTCGTGCCCAGTTCAAGCACTTATCGACTTATCGTACGCTTATTTTTTGCTGCATGGCCGAGTGCGTGGACTGACGAAAAAAGCCTTCAGGGTCTTGATACGCCAACACCATTTCTTCAATTATCTGGGACAATTCTCAGAGGGCGACACGACAATCTACTGGGCTCGGAGTTGATCTTTTCCGATGATAAAGGTCTTGTCCTAGCATTTCTCCTCACGAGTACATAACCACGTCATTGACCACGATTAATTATTGCAGACTCATCTTCTACATCAAGTGGTCAGAAAAAGCGAGGTGTTACCCATGTAACGACTACTTCCAAACGGATAGCATTTCAAGAGGTCCAGTTGCGTCCAAAACAAAAAGTTTCTACCCCGGAGTCAGCTGAGGCAACGACTCACAGCGAAAAAAGTGTTGGATCTGAACAGGAATGTCTCGGGGACTTGGATGATAACATGAACATTGATGAAGAGGTCGATATGAACATTGACCCCCTACTACGGGAGCCTCGGCATCAACCCCAAGCTGGCCCATCTCGTTCGGTTCTCCCCTCTGTCCCTCCGTCAGCCTCAGTCATATCGTCGCGCTCACCGCCCCCTTCTGCTGACCTGGCAGAGACTTTCACCTCCTTCAGTTCCTTCATCTCTAACGCTGAAGATGAAGGCAGGCCCACAGACAACTCGAGCTCTGGTGCCAACGCTGAGGATTTGACAAGTGATCCTGCATTGCGGATTGATAGATTGACAGGTACCTCATCACCACTTACGAGGGCGCCAAGGGTATCACAAAAAACTGTTACGACGGCCCCTTTTGTTATGAGGTCGCAAGCAACGACCAAAGGGAAACAGAAGCAGAAATAAACCGTGATGGATTTGGAAGCGATATGGACACAGACGAGGGTTCGTGAGATGGGACATTCGTTTACTGTAGTACCGTGCATATGCCTGCCCTCCTTTCTTCCATGAGGTCCGGAGTTTCTGTGCCCCAAACTTGCTTTGCCGACCTTGTCCCTTTGCTGTGTCGAGATAAGAAAGGTAGGGTACATTAGCTCCTACTTTATGTTGATCTAGATAAATAGATGAATAATATGGGACACTAGAAAATGTAACAATACATCTGTCTACCATCGTTATCGAAAACCGGCCTGCCACCGAGCCCCACAACCTCGTGTAATAAATTGTTGATTCAAAAAAAATATTGAAAACAAAAACAATATTTAGTGTAGTGCTCAATATTTCTACGGTATACCCCTGTAGTGTCACGTTCTCCCCCGACATAACCCAAAGTATGCAATGATTCAAAGAGCAGGGAAGGGTTTTTTTTTCAACAATTTATTACACGGGGCGCGTAGGCAGACCGTGGTACAGGGAAGGGTATCTTGCTGCCTAATTTAGTTTTGTGACGTCTCTTTTGATATTCTGATGTACACCTGCTGTCTTCTTTATCACATCAGGTTCGAAATCTCGAAATTGATACTTCTTGATTTCTTACACCTCACAGAAAAATCACCCGTCTTCTTGTCAACTGCAAATCATCAAACAGTTACACATGATTTTGTTCCCACAGTTACAATTCGCTACCTGGACCTCACCACCATTGCCCAATGAGTCAAAACGAAATCGACCTTACTATAAAGGCTCTTGAAAAAATCGATGTGGAGATGGCTCTTTTATACCAAAAACGTGCTCGTGTCCGTGGCAAGCTCAACGAGCACTTGTCAGCTACGCGAAACCTTCCCCCAGAGGTTCTCACCGAGATATTCCGGCTGTCAGCATGCAATCTGGATCTCCGAGAACCTCAATTATACTCGACCGAGATACGGATGCTTCTCAGACTCGGTTCTACTTGTTCCTATTGGAGGCGCATAGTTTGGTCTGCTCCATTCCTCTGGACTACATGCCTCCTGGAACAGGACAACCCAGTTCCTCCCTTCATCGTCGCGCTCGTGTTTTCCAATGCAGGAAGGAGGTGTGTTTCTGTTGAAGTAGATTTGAACGAATTACCCCGCGAAAGCATGCTACTTATTTTTCAACGTCACCGTGCGCGGATTGGAGCCCTCAGAGTTTATCTATCTTATAATGGCTCTCCGCGCAATGGATGGGATCAAGTGGCACACTATTTTTCCGAGCCCACAGAATGGCCAAATCTCACAGAGCTGTGGGTGTGCTCACCGCCGGACATTAACTTTCCAGGTTTGATGTTTCAGATACCTGGAGTTGATTCCTTTCCCTACTGCAGACAAGAATGGGATAATCTCGTGTGGTGTGCACCGATGCATCAACTTACTATCCTCCGTTTACATGATATCCGTATTGACCAATGTCTCTATTTGCTCTTCCACTGCCCTAGTCTTATCGAATTTCATTGTTCCAGTCAATTCGCTATAGTTCACCCTTTCATCTTTACGCCCGAGACCATATTCAGCTCATCTCGCACGCCGAAAAATTGTCCGAATCTCCGAATATTTCAGTGGAAAGTCCCCAGTGAGGAACCGGGTGAAATAATCCCCTCGATCCGCATAGAGGATTGGAATCGATTTTTGTTCTCCTCGATTCGATTTCCTAACCTTGAGAAGCTCTCCTGGGGAGTACCCCATGCCGATCCAAATCGGCTTTGGCCGACAGAACCTGTCGACAGCGTACTGATAAACGAATTCATGCCATCGCTGAGCCGTATTACCGCTCTTGACTGGGATATCCCTTCTTCATCATACTCATATTTCAAAGAGGTCTTTTCTCGGACAGATTTGAGCTCATTGCAACGACTGTACATTTTACTCGATGACGTTTCTCAAGTCGCTCCTTGGCTCGAAGCGTTGACCATTGATCAACGACGTGCCAACTGTTTTCTTCCTCGATTGCAAACTATCTGCATCAAAATGCGACATGCAGACCTCGATGAACCAGTCATACTCGAGGCCCTGTACAACTGCCTATGACCAAGAAGATTGCTGCTTCTGGAGGATGATGAGGAATGTGGCCCCATACAGGCGTCGGGATGCAATAACATTTGTACTCTGTTGGAAATTTTACTTGGGAGGGTCCCACCCATGCTGAGCAACATCAAGTGGACGCACTTGAAGGTCTTGTCAATGGCAGTCTTTTAATATTGCTCCATTGTCAGAGTTCAATCAACTTTGTCCTGAGGATAGAATTTATTTGCCAGACCGTGTGATATCCAACCGCGTTGGCGCTACTGTCAAAGTTTGAGCCTCACAGCTGATCATTCACCTCCTTGTCATCACTATCTCCTTTCATTTTTTTAACCTTCACTCTTCACCTTAGTCACACTGTTAGCTATTTCTGTTCGTTCTCCGGTATATGCTCGAATTTAAGCTGTAGTTAGAATATTCTAGGACCAACCTTTCATTACTGGTCGTAGAGACCACAATATTCTTTTCTTTTCTCTCTGGAAGATCCAAGAACTTCTTTTAGTTTGTAGCTCACAGGGATGCAATCGAGCACCTTTAAAAAAAGAAAAAAAGTTGCGCATGACTTCGTTCATGAGCCATTTTTTTATTGTCATTAATTTGTTAGATTTCATGGGCAATGATATTTTTGGCAACCTCCAGAAACAAGCTACTGGGGCACAAGTACCATAAAGGTCTCGAAGATATGATGGATCACCAAGGCAGGCAGTAGGGAGAGCCATACGTCTGAACCCCTTTACTGTCCAGAGAACGCTCCGACACTTTCCCAGAAACTGAAGACAGTATGAGCAAAAAGCAACGCAGCCAAAATACTTTTTTTCCAACTTACTCGCAGCGCCGGAGTAAATCGTCCTTGGTGCTTACAGTATGAAACACAGGTTCATAAGCCCCAGTCCTGTTAAACAACATCTCAGTCCTGCCTTCTTCTGTCCATCTAGGCCAGTTGGGTACAGTATTTTCCGGGTCCCACTTGACATTGGGATCTTGTGCCAGTACAAAATTCATGAATGATTGACTGAAATTATTGATAACCTCGGAGTTGTTGAATGGTGGAGTCACTCCGGAAATTGCGCTGTGAAGGATAGGTTAGGACGATGAATTTCGAAGGAGTAGATGAAGGCGTACGTAGGGAAATAATAGACGATATCGTCACCGTGAAATGCAGGTGGAATCGCAAATACACCCTAGGTTCATGTCAGGAACGCAGCGAAACAATATGCACAAAAGCATCCACAAACCTTGAAACCTTTGCCTTGGTATGCACGAAGTAAGAAATAAGTTGGGCATGTTAAAATTGCTATTCAAGTTTCCAGGATTGGTAGTCACAATAACGACTGGAACTCTTACATTCGCCCAGGATGGCCTTTGCTTGATCGATGGGTGCTCCATAATTTGCATATTGAGCTGCACCATCATTGATTTGTTTCTGCGTGAACTCTGGGAAAAGATTTGCAAGATATCCCGGAATTCCACCAGCATTAACGGTTCTGTTGTCGACGAAACCCGGGTACCCTCCCTCGAAAGCGTTTGTGATGGCAAGTAGAGCTCTCTATTGAGATCAAGAGACATGAGCACATCCGAAACTCAAGAGTAGACGTAGCCCATTGAGCTTTCCCTCGCGAAGGAGTTCTATCGGGCGTTTTGTGATTAGTTTACCATCTACAACTGGAACAAAGATACAGGTCCCAAGGAGACCGCTATTTGCTATATTCACGTTCACTTGATTGAGAATGCTGCTGTCGACTTGGCGTAAGCATTCCAGTACATCTGGTGCACAAGAACATCTATGAAAGAACGAGCGTCAGTTGTGACCTGATATTAAAAAAAAATTACACTTTTACCCCGATTGATCGACGACTTCGCTGAATATTTGCTAGACTTCTCTGTTAAATGAGGTAACAAGAATGTTTATCAAGGCTTTACTTCGGGAATCCTATCATTGAACGCATACTGAGATGGGAGAAATAATGAGCTTGAAATTGCTCCACGAAAGAGCGAAGGCCGGGTATTTCCGTTGTCAGCAATCAGGTGTTGAAGGACGGAACCGCCACCTGCAATAGTATGATTTGTAAGAATTTACTGAAAGGAGTGAGAAGAATCATACCAGCCGATTCTCCCCAGATGGTGACTTGAGTAGGGTCGCCACCGAACTTGCTGATCTAAGATAAACTTGAGCATTTACGCATGCACGAATGAAGAAAACATACGTGACGCTGTACCCACTCCAGTGCAAATCGCTGGTCAACTAAGGACCATATTGTTAGCTGCATTCATCCGACAAGCCATCAATCAATTACGTAGACCAGCATTCAGAGCACCTTGATCATGAATCTTCTGACCACTGAGGAAACCAAAGATGCCTAGTCGATATTGGATAATCACGACGACAGCCCGACCTCCCGCTTGTCGGACCAGATCATCTCCATCGAACATAAAACTACTTCCAGTGGCATAACCTCCCCTAGAAGAAGGTTTCTATAGTCGAATTGCACTAACAAAGAAGAGCACGAACCCATGAATCCAAACAACGACTGGGAGGTCTTTTTCCCCTGAGGCAGGTGTGGCTATACTAGTATATCGCTGACATTGAGAGAGAGAGAAAAACCTGAAAACGCTGGAGCGTACTTTAGAAAGAGACAATCCTCAGAAGGAAGTGGAGCTCTAGGTATCTGTCGACGGGTGTAGGCGCCGGCACGAGAAAATGGAGAAACTAGCTGGGTTCCGTACGAGCCTAGCCAACATGTATTGGGGAAAGTATTCGCTAATTGAACACCAGGTGTGACTTCAGGGGGCTGGGGTTCCCTCCACCGAAAAAAACCTACGAAATAGTGGAAGATGGGTTCAAAGGCAAGGAGAACTTTGATACCTGTAGGAGGCGCTGCAAATCGGATACCTAGAAATTCGATGTTTCCTGATATTTCATTCACGCTGCCTTGATAGCTGGCATACCCGAGGTCAACAATAGGAGCTGAGGCAGCAAATGACAGGGTTACTGATGTGCCTAATGATGCGAGGAATAAGAAAAGTCGCATCAGAGACACGAGATCGAACCATGTAAATTGTCGCGATGCTTTAATAGTACTTTGTCTTGTTCCGGCAGGTACGGAATTGATTTTCGTATCCAAATTTGGTTAGACAATGATATCGAGCGAGACGTCATTTTCCTTCGGGGTTGAACTTGATAAGAGGATGGTTTCTGCTGAGAAGGTTCTCTATGACCTGGTGTTCTGAACATTTTACATATCAGCGTCCTAGTAACTGTTAGTGAACTCCTAGTACTGAATTGGATCATTTAGATCACAAGAGAATTTCAATTATGTGGAGGCTGGAATGAATCACTCCATATTGCATACTATAGCTTTTCCGCTCCATTTCCGCCCTGATTTCCTGATGGCCCTTCCTTCAAGCGCACATGCAAATACATATATATGCGTAGATAACTACTTCCTCGGTCGTCTACCTATTCCGGCGATGATTAGAACAAGCAGCAGCACACGCAGTGCACAGGTGTCTCCCTACCTGGGCGGAGACACCATGTCCTGATATGTTTCCGAATGCACAAGTAGAGACCATCTTATCGAGAAACTACTATTCAAATTCGAATACTACACCTGTCATTATCAATATTACACTTTGTTTTTTGTGCTTAGTTGAATATCAAGTGTAGCTGACCCGAGGAGCATTTTTTCTGATATTGTCAACTTGGTTGCTCAAGCTGACCAAATTTTTATCGCAGCAACATATTCGATTACCCAAGGGACATGCACTCTCGATTTAGTTCCCAAACAAGAAAATTCTCGCTACTTAGGGCAAACATATATAAATAGATGATATATAAGAACCCAGCTTTCTTGAGAACAACTTTTATCATGTCCGAAGACTCCCCAAGTACTCCGCCCAAGCCCAAGTCTGGTTCTCTACGAGATAGGATTGCTGCTTTCGAGACAAAAGCTGTAAATCCGTCTTCAGAGAGGGGCCCGCCTCCACGACCGAGGCCCGCAGGATTTGCGAACTGGAAACCGAAACAATTGTCTCCGCCAACGTCGCCTGAAGCATTGACTGCGTCTAGTGCAGAGATTAAGAACTCTCAGAATGCAGAGAGTGCACCCAGAAGTGGTTCTGGCAGCATGAATGCTGCTGATGCCAAGGAGAGTATTGCGCGTGCGGGAGGAAGTTTAAAGGAGCGTATGGCCGCCTTACAGGGCAGGGGGGGCTTTGGTGCACCAGCGGCACCGTCTATTTCGACGCCCAGACAGACAAAATGGACGCCACCCTTACAGGCTGTCACACAGCCAACCTTCGAGGAAGGTGGTGAGGGACAAAATCAATTACAGGAAGGAACTGGCGAGGAGGTAGAGGGAGACTCTGTTATGTCAAATCCACCGTCTGTCAAATCGCCACAGTTGGTCCCAATGTCACCCCCGCCTATCGTTCGATCGCCTCCATCTGCCGTTGAAAATGGCGCTTCGCCTGTCTCAGAAGAGGTCAAAGAGCCTCGCGAAAGCGATCAAGGCGATCAAGATGGCTCTGCGCTCGCTGATGAAGGAGAGGAGGAGAGACAACGAAGGGCAGTTATTGCTGCGCGTATGGCAAAACTCGGCGGGGCAAGAATTGGCATGGGCCCAGCTGTATATGGACATGCAGCGCCTATCAAGAAATCTTCTTCTCCTTCAGCTGCTGTTTCTGAACCCCAGGTTCCCCAGGTCCAGTTATCTCAAGTCGGGGAAGGTAAGGGTGTGCATCTCACTTTGTTACCCGTCAATTGATTTTCCCTTCAGAAGCATCCACGGCAGACGATGGTGCGTCTCTACTTGTCATCTTTCGATCTTACATTGTAATGACCATTCTCAGATACGTCTCCCCGTCCTCCTCCTGCGATGCCAATGGCTGCAATTCCCAAGCGCACGGCTCCCCCTCGCCGTAAATCAGCTAAAACAACGGCTACTGGCATGGTCACGTCACATGAAGCGAGCTCCGTTCTGACTACTGCTGATGCCTCCGCAGCAATCTTGACCACTCAAGACAACCTTCCAACTAGCCCTCCTGTTATTGATGTCGCCGCTCAAGTCATTGAACCCATCGAAATGCATGGCACTACCGAAGTTTTAGAAGAAGAATCAAAACCTGTGGAGGAATTGCCAGCGAAGGAGAAGCAGGAAAATGAAGAAAACGAAGACTTACGCAAGAAACATGTCGCAGAGAAACTGGCGAAAATGGGTGGTGTCGATCCATTTGCATATGCTCCCGCGCGGAGACCTTCCATTGGGTCAATTGCATCCGCTGAAGGTGCCACTACCTCTTCTCCCCCCTCACAGTCTGTTCAGATGGAGAAGCCTGCTTCACCTGGTTCTCCACGTCCAATATATGCTGACAAGCTTCCAATGCTGAGACGAGCGAGCGGAGGTTCTACCAAATCTTTTGATTTCTCTTCAGGGACTGATGTCGGGAGAAGAACAAGTGTTGGTTCTGTCACGTCCGGTAAACCTACAAGTGAGGCTGCGGGTGTTGGGAGGAGAACGAGTGTTGGTTCGGTTAAGTCCGTCCCCAAACAGGAGGGAATACAGGAAGTACAGGAGATTGTTGAGGAGCTTGAGAGCATCGTGCTAGAGGACGTTACTAACGTTCAATCTCCTACGCAAGCGAAGCCGCTCATCTCGACCAGTGATGGTAAATATTGAATTTTCTAAAGTCATCTTTCGGATCCCTCAACATACCAAAATCACTTTCAGACGCAGTGTGGTCAGTCAGTGATGATCTTAAAACATTCATTTTCGTGGAAATGTCCTTATTCTCATCTATACCAAATCTTACTATAAAACTCAAACACGTATTGATTTCACATTGTTTCATTCATCAGAACGTAACGCACACAATCCTCATGAAGACAAGATAGATGACGAGTACATTCAGTCTGATGAACGCACCAATGATGACGAAGACGACGATGCAACACCACAACCGCTTCCTCATCTTCCTCCCGTTACTCTTCCTTCATTTCAACAAGAAGATATCAGGAGACAGGCTGACAACAATAACATTCTCGATCTAATTCATCCCTCATCGCCTCGTTCCCCATCATCCCCTCTTTCTTCCACTATCGATGATGGCCGAAGAACAGAAAAGCCACTTTCTCCTGGGATTTCTCCAACTTATAAGGATCCTTCGGTAGATAGAGATAGACTCAGTGGATCTGCACCTCCTAGGCGTGTCGTCCCACAGACGCCAGAGCAATCTGCTTGTGACCTTGATAGTCAAAACGCTTCCATGGACGAGGCAGAAAGTATGGGAGCAGACGAAGAAGAGACCAGTTCAGATCTTGCATCAAGTACACTCTTCATTCCTCCTCCTGCGATGGCTGGTTTAGCGCTCAGAAGTAATGACGAGGAGAGTGAGCTGCCTTTGCATGTTCCGCCTCCGTCTAATCCAACCAGATTTGTTGCCAAGGAGAAGGAAAGAGGAAGAGCGTATGAAGACACCGATGACGAGTCGAACACATCAGGTGTTGCATTACCTGTGAGACTTAATATCGCATCGGATGGCGATACTAGGGAGGCTGTCAAGTTGAAGCAGCCGCTACCACTAGATTCAGTCTCATTGGTACCCATACATGCTGCCTCTGCTGAGAAGGCTGGTTCGGACTGTGATGACGATATATCACACGAACAAGAACATGAACGTGGAGAAGAACACATGATGGAAGAAAGTATCCACACACGACCACACTCTGATGACCTATCGCAATCCATATACTCTGCTGCTGAACATCTTGTTAATGAAATTCCTTTTTTCGTGCCACTTCGATCGTCTGAGGGAAGCGTTATTCGTCGTGTTCCAGTGCGATCTGTTCCTGGTCGTCTGTCAATTTCCTCTCCTCCATCATCATCATCACAGCCACACCAGCAATATTATGAAGACGAAGAAAAGGAGGTATTGGACGAAGATGAAGGTGATCCGATTGATCCTACGTTCCATAGTCCAAACCGAAGAACTCACTGGGGGGAACATGTACCTACACAAGTGATGTCTGAAGCTTCATCAGGGTTGTTTGTTCCTTCAAGTACTACTTTAAAAGCGCCACCCTCTGCTGCCTTATCTCCTCCCGCGTCTAGCTCTATTGTTACTATTGAACCGAAAGAACCAATAAAGATCAAGGAAGAGGAGAGCAGCAAGAAACAGACGATTGCGGAACGGATGGCCAGATTGGGTGGGATCAAGTTTGGTGCTGCTCCTGATTTGGGAAGAAATCCACCTGTTCCATCACCACGGAAAGTTTTGAGTGATGAATTTGCGGGTGTGGTTGCTGGCGAGGGTCAAGGTGATATGCCAGGGCATGAAAAAGTGCAATTGACACAAGAGCATGCCAGGGATAGCGATGATCAAGGCAATGGGGATGAGAATGAAGAAGAGGAGAAATTGAGGAGAGAGAGGATTGCTACCAAACTAGCTGGAATGGGTGGGATGAGAATTGGAATGATGCCGATGGCCATGCCTCCTCGACGGTCTCACGTTCTTGACAGTAGTCAACCAGAAAACGTATCGACGTCAATGACGACTCCCCTTCCGAAGGCACCTGTGATGACCAAACGTTCTGATGCGAGTGAATCAGGTATTTCAGAAGATGGAGTGAAAGTCGAAGTTGAAGAGAGTGAGATTGAAGAAGTTGACTACGAAGAGGCGAAAGGGGACTCGGAAGAAGATTCTGGAGAGGAAATTCCACCTCCGCCACCCCCAAGGACATCTATGAGACAAGAGACGAGAGGTTTGGTTTCATCCGGTGCCCCGAGTATTCTACCCGCTTCCCCGATGACCCGACCACCTGTTCCTGTTCCTGGGCCTTTTAAAAGAGCAAGTGTGCAGTCTACCGGATCGAAGAAGAGTCAGCAACCAGTTCAAGCTCAGCCCTCAGAATACGTTCTTGTTGACGAGCCTCAGATGATGAGTGAGGAAGTGGAGGACGATGTTCCACCTCTACCTCCCGTACGACCTCCGCATCAAGTACCCCCACACACAAGGACTACTGCATCATTGGCAGATAGTATTTCCTCTCAGTGGGAATTGCCTGCGGTACCGAGTTCATCTCTCGGTGGAGACCTCTCAGCTTCTTGGTCTGACGCCTTGATATATGAACATCAGCCAACGCCACCCCCTCCTCATCAAAATGCACCAGTGCCTATTCCGCCGCCTGTGGTTTCCCCTGTTTCACCATCATTGAACGTGTTGCGTCTTAGTTCAGATGAATTAATTGCCGTCTGGGGCCGTGTTGGTGTGCAAATTTGTGAGGTTGCGACGACGATGCATGATCACTCGAAGAAAACATTGATTGGGGATGGGACGTATCGGGGTTTTGTTGATACTGTACTCCGTGAAGTACCCAATGCGGCGAAACCGGAATCCAGGCAATTTCCGTATGGTTATTTGGTCTATCTGCAGAACGGAGGGCAGGTGCAGAAGAGAGCGAGTGAGATTATGCCTGGAGATATTGTGGAGATTGTGGATGCGAGGTTTAAAGGACATAAAGGGTTGGGTGGGTATCAGAAATTTGTGGGTGCTGGGGTTGAAGGTGCTGAGGGTGGTGGACCTGTTGTTGGTGTGATTTCTGAGCTTGAACCCAAGAAGAGTAAGCTTCGTGTCTTTCAAGCCAATCAACATGTGGGCCAACAAGTGCGTATTTTATCTTTATTCTCGATGGGTCCTGAATGATTGGCTCAAATGCTCGTTATAGACAGTTGAGTCGGTAAGTTATCGGCTCGACGATTTGAAGAGTGGATTAGTCAAGGTGAGTGTAGTCATTGATTTCTATACCAGGTGTCGTTTGAGTTATTGTTGGGCCACTAGGTTTATCGAGTTTTGGAGGCGCAGTAGTTCCGTGGTTGTTTGTGTCGATATATTTCTGGTTCTGACTCTGTGTATCATTTTTGTCATTTGGTTTGTTTTCATGTCATTTCTGGATAATGCAGTTCTTGGGGTTTGTGTTATCGCATTGGTATTGTGGTACACTTCTCCTGAAGAACCCTGCAACGATGGACATTGTACAAGACATTATACTAAGCTGTCCTTTCATCCTAGTTACGTCCAAAGAGGCGTCTATCTCAACGTCCAATTTTCGTGGAAGCGGTCTGAGTTCAAATGTCATAACCCTGATGTATGCATGAGATGATGACATCTGGTAGTTTGGTAGACGGACGATGTACAGGTAATTTAATATATATCGGATACGATATTTGCAGAATGTTAAAAATAGGATAAGGATATTAATAGCACGCAACAGATCCACGCATACAATGAATGCCTTTTGACAAGGGGATATCTGTTTCCTGGTGCGAGCGTGTCTGAATTGTGACGGTAGCGGTTGTACGTGGTAAGTCCAAGTCTGAACGCCGGGATATGAATCCTTCATTAAGTCGAATTCATCAAAGCTGACGCGGAAAAGCGGACAGCCAGCGACACCTCTTCCAGTTTATGATAGCTAGTGAGTGAAACTGAGATACTCCGACACAAGTCGATGGTTTTCTTCAAGAGTCCTCTGTGTGCCGGGGGGCATTGAGGCATGACATTGGAGCAAAAGGGTGGTAATGTCGATGGGGAAGTCAATTCCACAAGGTGAGGATGAGATGTCATAGAGTGCTCGTGGTGCGATTCTACTTTGTGTGATTTTTCCAAGTTGAAGGATGAGCTCGAGACGTTGGAGGGCATCTATGAAGTAGCGGATGCGTGATATTTCGTGGGATGCAAGTTTGGCTGAGAAAATGATCAGTGGGCGGGGGTTGAGTGGGGAGGAGAGTGAGCTCTCGAGATATACACCAGAACAACCCTCAAAGACAGGGGGCGCTCAAAGATACGCAGCAAACTCGCCATACGCGAACCATCTATGGAGTAACTCATTGTGGTATACTGCAGAGTGATTGTAGAGTGAGGTTAAATACGTTCTTGAACAGCGACTTTGCAAATACTGGATTTGTACTGAGCTGCCAAGGTGGATATTCCGCCATAACCGAAAATTTCGAGGGAGGTGAGAAAATATTCAACAGGGCTGAAGGCAGTTTCAAGAGGGCCTACTGGTTCAGAACCACTTTGAACGTTGCCAACGTTATGAGCCCTTACACCATGAGTGAGTAGCAAGATCAGTAAAGACAGAGTGGGCCACCAGGAGCTCGAATAACGGGCACCTGAGAAGTTCCAAGATCCCAGTTTGAGAAACGTGGACGCGCAATGTGTAATGATCGTGGTGAGCGCAAATTGCAAAATTCCTGAGTCTGGGAAGCTCTGTGGAAAGGAAAGGGTTCCACGAGATATATGTCCTTGGGTCTGCTTTTGGAGTATCATCAATTCAAAAAACAAGGCCTGTTGGCTCAGTCTTCGCCAAAAGACAGACAAGAGACATGGTGCGCAGTTTGGCACTGTCTCGCGGCTACATACAGGTTAGTAATATCTCGATTTATTTGCCATTGCTGTATCCACAAGGATTAAGCAAGCACTGCCATACAGCCATATACGAATGTTTACAACCACTTCAATGAACAAGCCCAAGGTTCGCCTTCCTCAAAACATCCAAGCCGGCATTTATAAAGCAGACGTTATCAGGGTAACATTCAAGAACTATATCCACACTCCCACAACTAATCCTTGCAGTAGGATGTGGCAGAATCTCTAGGTATTACTATCTCAGACGTCGTCTCCGGAGCGCTAGCGAGCGATGTCGAGTACCGGATACACCAAGTAATAGAGGTGATAGTTGATACAGAAAACCCATGGTCACATTTTTAAATGTCTGCAGGAAGCTTCGCGTTTCATGCGCCATGGACGACGAACGACACTCACAACATCTGACATCGACCATGCACTCCGGACTCTCAACATTGAACCCCTCTATGGGCATCTTCCGTTTTCCCAGCCATCATATCGTAAAGCTCTGCCTTTCCCTCAGATTTCCACTCCAGGCACAAGCCAGCCTACTGTTGGACCTGTCTACTTTGTGGAAGATGAAGAGATTGATTTTGAGCGTGTGATGAGGGAAGAAAAAATCATGCTCCCAAAAGGTGTCAGTTGGACCGCACATTGGCTCGCTGTTGAGGGTGTCCAGCCTCTCATTCCTGAAAATCCTCCGGCCGTCCTTCGTGAAGAGAATACTGTTGCACCGGCAGAAACAAAGGTCAACGGAACTCTAAATTCTTCATCCACTGCGACAGGCACTGCAGGTTTTCTTCATAGTGGTGGTCAGAAATCTGGTGCTCTCCCTGGTGCAAGTAGTGTGCAGTCCTCCAAAATAGTTAAGCAGGTCCTTTCGCGCGAGCTGCAACTCTACTATGCGCGCCTTACCTCATCCCTACTTCCACCATTGAACACTTCAGACTACGTTACGAAAAAGGTTGCCGCTCTTGCGAGCCTACGACACGATGCGGGATTACAAGCTCTTCTCCCGTATCTTGTTCGGTGGCTCGGTGAGGGTGTCGTCAGCGTTCTCAAGACTGGAGAGCAAGGTGATGGGGAGGGGAAGGTTCTTGAGGTGTTAATAGATGTGGTGGGAGCTCTTTTAGAAAACAGGACGTTATTTATTGAACCCTACGTGAGCCACCTACCTTGTAACCAAATTCATCGAGCCATTCATTACGGATCCAGCTTCATCAACTCCTTCCTCCAATTCTTTCGACTCTTCTTCATTCCACGCTTCCCTACTCCCAATCAACTCATCTCCGTATCAGCGCCTCACAAACTCTGTCTCGAGTCCTAACTCAGCACAGCACCACCTATCCATCTCTATCACCCCGTATCATGAAAACTCTTCTATTGGCCTTGATAAGTCCGGGAAAGAGCCATGGTACACGGGAAGGTGCCGTACGTGGATTGATGGGCGTAGGCAAGGAGGCTGTTCGGAAGGGTCTAGTCGATGCTGGAGGTGCGCGCGTAGTTACCAATGAATGTCCTGCATCGAGTATCGAAGAGTTGGCTCTTTTGGATGCTGTTATGGTAAGCTTCAGAGGTTATGATTTATTTCAGATAACTCATCATTATTGACCAGGATGCCTTGCGCGTACTGCGTCCTGGAACTGCGGAAATGTCAGATTCGCTTGACCTGGGAAACCCAGAAGACGCAACTGTTATGCAGAAGCTACGCGAGGCTTTGGGCGAGAAGCTTACTGACCATGTTTCTGTGGATCGAATATGGGCTCGAGAGATTCTCGGAATATCTGAGGCGTCGTGAAATGAGCTTGTTATTTCCGTTCTTTGATCCATAATTGGCTGATCCCTCGTTCTTTGATGCTGGTTTCATACTGTGTACAAGTATCCATCGTACAACTGAAGGTCACATGTGTACCTTGAGTGGCAATTGCTCTACATGACTGTTAATAACTGCCTTGTGGAGTAGCTCATTCAGCCCAGTATATTGTTACTAGGAGAGAACCTAAAGGCTAAGTTAGTGAAGCATGAGTAAAAATAGCATTTCTAATTATGTTAGGTAGAAGATCTTGCAAATTGACTGTGGTTTGTATCCTTCTGTGGTACAGAAACATCAATTGCAAAAGCTCAAGTGTGATTGATGTTCTCAACCCCCAACCAGATATCTGCTTGAGGCTGGCATGACTACAGTAACTCAAAAAACTATCCCAATGTTTTGTCCTTTTGTCATGTTTTATTTCAGTCATCAGTTCTCTGGGCTATGATCTTGCTCAAATTCATTCCAAGTCCTAAATGACACCTTGTTCTTTCTTAGTCTATTTCAAAAACTTAATGCATCGGTCTCAAAATGTTATTATACATGATTGAGGGGGTTAACAACCAACTCATCTATGGTCATCACCAGCCCATCCATATAACAAAAAGTAAGATGCCTCCAAGAGCCCCCCCAGCAAGACGGAGTACCATCAAGGGCATATGATTGGCAGTCCATCTGTTGAACACATTTGACGAGCAGTCAACAAAAGAAAAAAGCCATTCGCGAGCATCTAGGAACGAAAGACGTAAAGCTTCATACTGGTCTGGAAGCGAGCCTGGATCGTTTCGAGTGAGGATATATATATGGGGTTTTATGATGTTATGACGCACGATGAATCACACCGTGGAAGATATAGGTGAGGTCAAAGGTCAAAAGAATCAAGATTTCATGTAAAAGAAGAAAAGGAATAAGAAAAATGATAGGCCCGAAAAATATAGACCAAGCAATCAGATGCGCCCAATATTTATAGACGAGGACTACCAATAACCTTCAACAATTGAGGAAAAAAATGGAAGGATCACAAAGCTCACCAAGCTCTACCAGAGTGGAGAAGACCTTGATGATCCGGTCGGGCAGTTGGGTGAGAGCATTTTGAAGCCAATGTACTACGAACATCAAATAAGTACAGCTCACCGGCAAGGGCCTGCACTACTCACACAAAGGTCCAAAAACATGATTAGAAAACCATGCAAAAATCTGTACTGTAGACATTTGTTGGTTGCTTCAACGAAACACCTAAGCGAAACATACGCAAAAGCTCGAGTAAAACTCTAGCATAATCCTCGAACTGTTGTGCCCAGTTCCCCAAATCTGCGGTGCCATATGTGTCTGGGAGATACATTGGCTATCGAGTTGCGCAAGTCACAATACAGAAGGCATGAGTCGCGGCAGGAACGAGCTATAGTAAAACACGCAACCGTCTCGTTGCTTGCCTAATTTGGATCAACATCAGCTCTTTGTAGCTTGATCCGTGTTGCTGTCACAACAATGTCCCTTATAAGTGTACTATCATCTACACTATGCAGCCGGTTCACATGAAAACGAATCAGCGAATGGTGAGAAATACATCGGCAAATGTTCCTCAAATTTCCTCAACATATCTTCTATCATAGGTTTCAGAAGGCTCCAGCAGGGTGAATTTGTACCCCATTCATTCCGCCCACCTGCACGTTCAAGAGCGACCTCAAGCATCCTTCCGAAATCATGGAAACTGCTGAGACTAGACCAGAACCTTTTCCATGATCCTTGACAATTTCTATGCGACAAGGAAGTATAACATCCTGGCCCGCGATCCTCGAACAACATGTCTGCCAAGGATTGGCAACGTAGGGCATCCAAATTCCATAGCCCGCTCATGAGCTTCAAATGTTGTTCGCTGCTTAACGAACGCACGAGGTCCTTGCTATTTGTGGGCGGACCCACAGCGATCTGCGATAAATTGAAAGTTTTCTGGTTTTCCGTAGAAAGCACGCCAACGCGCCGCAAAGCATGGTAATAGGCGAGGCTCTGGTGCCTTGGGCTCTTCAAACTATCGGCGAAGTCCAAGGCTCTACGAAGTTCAAGGGAAGTATCTGAGTTTGCATAGGCCAGGGACAGCCATAGGGTCTCAACTTCCTTTTTGAATGTTGGTTCCACGCTGTCAGTTTTGATGATGAGGATCAAGAGTTTCTCCAAGATATCTAGCGTCCATAAGCTCTGTTTCGATGTGCCTTGTGGCATTGCGCTCTGGTCGCCATTCCAATGGGCACGGATAACATCATTAGCCCAATTCTCCAAACATTTGCATTCGTATTTGTGTGCAATGTCTGCCAGCAACACAAGTCGACCAAGATCGACCCTGTCTGGATCATCTTGAGCACGAATTTCTGTGGGTCTTCCCACCATTGATAAATGCCGAATCTGACGGAGGTGAAATATCCCTACTTAGCATATAATCCCCAACACAGGGCTTGAAAGGCGTCCACTGAGTCTTGGCAATGAATTGGGTTCTGGTCAGTGGAACCCTCGCCTCTGAGGCCCATTCTATCGCTCTCACTACTCGAAAGTGGTTGTGGAAGGGTAAACATTTTTTCGAAAAACAATGATTCTCGTGTCAAGAGGCTCCGATGGATCTGGCGATTTGTTTTAATAAGGTTTCAAGAAATCACGGAGTTTGTTTCACTATTACACCTTGAACAAGTGACTCCCAATCTTGAAAACGCAACTTCCGTCTTCAAAGTAGTATTCTGGATCTCGTGTAGTCATTGTGGATGGTATAGATGATCGAGGGCCTCGAGTCTGAGTGTTTCCACTGGCATATATCTAGATTGATTGGTCAACACGTGCCTTGTATGCTATATCTAGCCACCTTGCTTGACCGTCTACACAGAGAATTCCTCACTTGTTAGACTGACCTCTCCTACTATGCTCATGTACAAGTAGGCTTGCAATGGCATAGCGTTGCCTGCATAGTTACAATGGCAGCCTCTAGAATCTGAAGCCAAACTATCACGACCTCTTTAACAGAGGTGCTCATTAGGAGACGAGTGCATTCAAGTGGCAATATATTGATGGAATTGGAATGTCCATGGATTGAACTAACAGTACTCACCACTGTCAATCAATCTATTGTGCATTAATCTTCAGAGTGTAATACGTACACAAATGAAGAAAGAGATGAGTCACTTGTATGATCAGCATACTCGAGTCTACTAATATCATTGAATTCATTCTGGAGTGCAATTTCCTGTCAGGCGATGCAGTGATGAGATACTGTATGATATTAACTCAAGATCGTCGCAAAGATCTATTAGAAGAAACATACTCATTCCAAGGGAATCATGAAATGATCAGGAAGTGTTTCATAGAAAATCTCCATCATTTCCCCCAATTGTGCTACCATTTTTGAGCTACATGGAACCACAGGCAGTTGATTGTCGAGGTAATCGTTGTCAGAATTATGACGATCAATGTTCTTAGAACGATTGACCCTACGGATACCGCGTGCGGCCAAAATCTGGATTCTTTGGAGGAGATCGCCGGGATCTTGGGGTAGTGGATTGAGATTGCGCAGCTTCTCATTCCACCACTCTTTCCAAGCAACAACACAAGGAGATGCATGACATGAGCACGAAAATTCGCTTCTTATTTGAGGCGGGACCGACAGCCTCACTTGCAATTGGGACAACGACCAGAAGCCTCCATAAAGACGACTAGTCCTTTCCCTGCTGAGTTTTGAAGAGACATGGTTTATAAACACGGCTGGATTTTCAGCTGGTATAGAAGCAGACTTATTGTGTTTCAGAATGGCCTTGAGATACGCGTAATAGACCTTGCCATGAAATTGGCGGTAAATGGGGGAAAGCTCGGCGACATCAAGTGCGGCTTCAAACACCTTCTGGGATTGTGTGAGGTCAGATGGTCGGATATCTCGGATCCATGAATCTTCTATCCTTGTTGCGAGAGATGACATTTGCAACTGGACTGATAGAATAAGAAGTCGTCTACCCAAATCACCAAGACGAGAGATCAGTTGATTTGATATTTTGGCAGAGTGGCCATCGAGTTTCTTCAGTGACCATCTGAGCAGACTCTCAAATTCGTATTTGTGTGCCATAGCCGCCAATCGTACTAGCAGAGATAGATCTGCGGTCAAAGGATCCTGTTGGCTATCTACATCATCTGGCCTATACCAACGAAATCAGGCCAAGAAATTTCGCGGAAAAAACCTCAATAGCACCAACCTAGCATACAACGCCCAGCACAAGCTTCGGAAATCTTCAACGGAGTCTTGGAAAATAAGAGGATTATCGTCTGATTCTCCTTCACCAAATCTCATGCTCAGCTTCACAGGTTGATGTGCATCTTGAGGTGGCTGAGGCAGGGAAAACAGCATCCTGAAAAAAGGAGAATCGCGTTTGAAAAGAAACTTATGAATCTTGATCTGCGATTAGGGATCACTCACCACAGACCGGAGGGCTATTCTCCTCACCTTGAACAATGAGTCTCCTGCTTTGATAATGCAATCACCATCCTCGAAGTAATAAGATTCTGAGAGGAAGGAAGGCACTAAAGCTAAGGCTGATGTCATGGCACCTGTAGCAAATCAATTTGATCTTGAGGAGACCAGTTGGATGAGCAACATACGTAAAAAGTTGATGCAAGGTGTCGTAATCAATTCAAACAGCGAGCTGCGTACTCTTAGAAGGTCACGTGAGACTGGAACAAGTCCGGTGAGCTCGCACAATATCCCGGCAATCACCGGAGCAAATAACGCGGTGACACCAAACCGTAGACACCGAGTTCCTGTACAAAATAATGACAGCAATCAGCCACATTACAACGGTCAGTTATCAGGCTCTACCAAGATACTTCCAGTTTGGGCCTTTCTCCGACACCGAATTTAGTGAACTGCCGCTTAGTGAGTAGATGCTCTGAGCATCCCAGTGGGGTTTCTATTTTTGAAATAAACAAAGTCTCAAACGTCAGCTGTGTCTTTGTCTGTGTGAGTTTCATATTCTCGTAATGATCCAAGTGACAAAGTTACTACAAAGCTACTGATCAGGTCCTGGGCGATCGATTTGATTGCTGAGCCTCACCAACCTCTTGGCTGCCCCACTTGCCCCTCCTACAATGCAAATCAGAGACAAGGACTATTATTTCGAAGATGCTACACGGACTTTCCAGGTCGATGGACATCTGTTTAAGGTGAGCACAAACTAGCCATCCTTGGGATCATATCCATCACAATGATGCCTAGATACACAGTTATCTTCTTACAAGAGAATCGCCCTTCTTCGAACGGATGTTCTCTCTTCCACAACCCAGAGTGGAATACGGAAGTGGGGACACCTCAATACTGTGCCATGACGGAAGTTCAGATGATAATCCAATCATTTGTCATGACACTCTGAACTCGTTTCGTGCCTTGTGCTGGGCCCTTTACGCCAGGTGAGGCTCGAATTTCATTGTTACCTCTTTCACCCAACATATCCAAAGACCACTTGAAATTCGTGACCAAGAAAATCCAAACCTCGTTAATATCACTCGATTGATATCATTAGCAGCGATCGCACACAAGTACGAATTCCCGTCCCTCGAGAAATGGTCGATCGGTGTTATCCGCTCCCATTGGATGGCGAACTTCGATTCTTCGAACCTTACGGAACCAGGGGAACGCTTGATCTGGACTCTAGGTGACATACAAGAGCTTGTCACACTTTCACTCCAGATGGACACCATCGATGCTGTCTTTGAAAAATCCATTGAACAACAGTGGTTGGCTCGCATTAGTAACCCAAAGTTCGGAAATTCGGCAATCATTTGTAAGGCGTTGACCTTTGCTGATGGTCTGTCTTCTCAGAGGCATCGTTCTCTGGCTTATTATTATACTCTGCGCCGTTCTGGCATCCTTCAACTTCGTCGTGCGGAAATCGGTAGCCCCTTCTTAGAACCGAGTGCATTCCATATGCAAAAACCGTACGATTGGATGTCTCAAATGACAGATGATCAACGCTTGAGGATGATGCGTGGATTGTGGTGCCTCGTATCACTACGAGGGGCATACTCCTTGGTTCAAGTCGGTTGTGCCGATGTTTATTGCAAACAAGGATCTGGTGCTGGATGTGCAGAGGCGTGGGGGGAATACGGAGCGAGCGTGGAGATTTCTCTTGATTTTGGTAAGCTGTTGGAAGATGCTATTCGCCAGCTCCAAGGTGGTAGCCTCCCATGTGGTCTCTTGTGTGCATCCTGCGAGGCAACCCTGCTATCCCAACTTATCCCCTTACTTCGTTCATTTGAACAGAGTCTTGTAAATTGTTTCGGTTTCGATTGAAATTAAGTCGTACGAGTAAAAGGAAGTTCCATTGGATATGAGATAAAACCATTATGGCAGGTTTGACAAATTTCAGGAGAAGGCCAAACGAGATAAGAACAGCTCGAGGCATTATACATCTATCAGGACGAGATCTTGGAGTTTCTACGGTACCGAGGTAGGCAGATGGGATCCTCAATTGGTCAGGTGAATTGGACCACTACTCTACGAGAAAATCCTTCACTGAAGGTGTATAGGTATATTCGGTGTCGGCATCCCTCTCTAGCACCGACGGTCAACACAATTATATAGATTCCCTTTCACTTCCCATCTTTTGACCAGACCAAATGGTTATTCGCGTAGCTTGTAATATTCTTTTTGGTTGTATGCATCTGACTACGCACCGAACAGCGCGCTCGGAGACGGATTGTCCGATAAAGAGGGAAATTTGTCCATTCTCTGCGCCTAACTTGAGGACGCCACCGTAGCTGCTTGGCCAGGGCAGAACAGACATATATCACGCCCGGCTCAAAACCATAGCAACATATTGTTGAGGCGGCTAGGTGTAATGTCGGTCTGACCACCTGATGTAACCTCGGAAGTAAGATGTGAAACACCATGTAAACTAAGCCTATACTTCTCCATTTTCTCCTGAATAACACTCTCGATACTTGGTCTCGTAGACTTATTCTTGCACGACTTAACTCTAGTTTACTTGTTGCAGAATAGAAATTTCCGAATAAGCCCGCTCATTTGCTAGTAAGCTCCGCCTACACTTCGCCCAGATCACATGACTCGGCAAAACGAGCTTGTCACGTCCAGTAGAGTTCAAATTTGATTACAGATCTCATGTTCTCATTGACAAATGGCTACATTGCCTACAACTGTAAGTACCAAGCTAGAGTTCTCTTGGTGTGGGCTCACATATTCTACCAGATGCACGCAAGTGCCTTACACTTTCTTCCTTGATAGGTGGACCAATGGCACTTGTCATCGATGCACCCTTTGGGCGTTTTGCTCCGAAAGGAGATAGTCTCTTTGTGTTTGACGGTATGAGGCCCGATTTTGTATCTTCAGGATGTACTGACACTAGTCCCAGGACGCAAAGCATGGATTGTCATGGAAATAATATCCCCGATCATGTTTCTCTACGGACTATTCACTGCCCCCTTGGCGCAGTACGATTATGGTCTGCAGAATCTCAATTCCCCGCAAATGTTGCTGGCTCTCCTCTTCCTCGTGCATTACACCAATCGTGCCATCATCTCCCCACTGCGAACGCCTTCTCGTTCGAAGCATCATCTTATCGTCACCCTCTCAGGGATTTTCTTCAATATTCAGAATGGTTTCTTGATGGGGTCGTATCTCTCAAGCCCGTTTGCTTCTCTGTGGTTCCGGAGTCCCCGATCAACTGGATTACAGTACAAGCTGGGCTTGACCCTCTGGACTTTCGGGTTCATCGGAAATCTTATCCACGATGAGATTCTTTTAAACATTCGTCGTAAGGCGAATGCCGCAGGAAAACGCCGTTCGGACTCCAACGGAGGAGAATATTACGGCATCCCACATGGCTTCCTATATCAATACATCTCTTATCCTAATTACTTTTGCGAGTGGATCGAGTGGTTCGGATTTGCTCTTGCTTCTGGTCCTTCACCTCTTGAGCCTTCCCTTTCTGGTTTCATCTCGTTTCTTTCACCTGCACGCCTTTTCCAAGCCGTTGAGGGACTTATCATGGAGCCTGCTTCGAGTTTTGCCCCGTATCTGTCTCCGCCTTGGATTTTTGTGTTTGTGGAGATAATTATGATGTTTCCTCGTGCCTATAGAGGCCACAAATGGTACAAGCAGAAATTTGGCGATCGCTATCCCAAAGATAGGAGGATCATTATACCATTCCTTTTGTAGATCAATTTATCCTCTGTTTTTTGCGTAGTAACTGCTTGGTACGAAAATGCAATGAACGTAGGACGGATGGTGTAGGAAGCAATTACTCTGTAAATTATATGGTCATAAGGCTAGAAAGATCCATTCCCTGTTCTATGCGCCTCCCTCCTATAAAAGCAAGCCCTTTGGTAAATTTATAAGGGAAGATCTTATTGTGATACTGATATTTGAAATTCAAAGACTAAGAGATGGGCGAGATGGCCGAGTGGTCTAAGGCGCCAGACTAAGGACTAGCATGTGTGTACGTGCAAACCTTCCTTCCTGAGGAATCTGGTCTTTCGGGGCGTGGGTTCGAATCCCACTCTCGTCATTTTTATGCCTAGATTCAGGGCGATTCTTCTTGTAGAATGATAGATAATAAATAGATAGGATCAAGCCTGATCTCTCTGGGCATATTTATTCTCCTCCCCAACGGCCCGATATTATGCTTAGATGAAGTGCCACACACAGCTTGCCTTACTCTCAAATTTACATATATAATTGACTCTCGTCTATGGTGCCAATCTGTTCCTCTCAGAATGTTAAAATATCTGCTAGGATCCCGGTCAAACGCTGATGTGACAGATACATTAGTGATGTCAGTCCGAAAACCTAGTGGTGGGTAGGTGGGCTTTGACAAACCAGTATACTCTTATTAACTTTTCTAATGCCAAGAATCAAGGTTACATTTCTCCTCCTTTCACGAATTTGTCAACTCCTGCCGTGAGGAAACCCCACTCATCTTTATGCTCTCGGAAAGCTGAACGGGAGGTGGTTTATTCCCGGAAGGTGTTGGAGTTGACGGCTGACCGATTGAATGACAAAAGCCACCGAGGCGTCGTCCATCCCATCATCTCACTCACTGCGGGACTGGAATTCTGACAAGGGACAAGGTACATAGTTCTACCTTCATCTGAAAGAAGAGTATCTTTGTCTTGTGCAAGGTACCTGATTCCAATCGCGCGTCGGTATATAATTTTCAGATTTGTAGTGATAAAAGTTACAATAAGAATCCAGGGGAATTATCATACATTGAAATCAGGACAGAGTCGGCATTCGATATACTACAAAACTTTCCGCATGCTGGCCAAGGTCGTTCAAGCAATATTAATTCTCTTGGGTGCCTGCTCAGCCAATGATTGAGGGAACATAATACTTAACACTCCATCAGCCATCTCCGCTTTGATTTCATCATCCTAGGAAACCATCAACAAGGGAAATCAATTCATTTCGGAGATCACTCACCTTCACCCCCTTGGGAAGTCGCAGAGAACGAGAGAACTTGCCAAATCGACGTTCACGAAC
>Ga0153955_100320_pt1 | contig 28129 bp, 31 predicted proteins | sample TSFL039MetaG_FD_104744 | JGI IMG/M metagenome (GOLD analysis project Ga0153955, IMG submission 104744) | Attine ant fungus gardens microbial communities from Florida, USA - TSFL039 MetaG | ecosystem: Host-associated > Fungi > Mycelium > Unclassified | place: USA: Florida, Wekiwa Springs...
AGACAATGAAAGAAGAAAAGTGTTTTATATATAATAAACAAAGTTTTTTCATTATTTAATTAGTATAGCTTAATATTATTATCTTCAATACTACTTTGCAGTATTACATTAAACTTTGTTAAATTTAAAACCTTATTAATAGTAAATTTTTACAATATTTTTTTTAATTTTTTAACAGATATAAACTTTAAATTTTTTATTTAAATCATATAAAAATACAAAATTTAAGTAATTTTATGTTAAATTATATATTATAATTTAATATGAAGAACTATATAGTAATAATTATTAATAGTTTGAATCTTAAAAAAAACATTGTTCAAAAATATAGATATTTTATATAAGAATATTTAGAATTGTCTAAAGATAATAATATTAAAAATATTTGTAAAATGTGATTTTTAAGATATGTATTTTATATTAATTTTATAATTTTTTTATATAATTAAAATTACAATAAAATATAATAACAAAGTACAAATTGAATACACTAATTCAAGATATAGCTAAATAAAAAAAAACAGCTAGAATTTTAAATAGAAAAGATACCATTAAAGATATATCAAAAGAGTTAGAAAAAATTATACAGTATTTACATAGTATGGTATAATTAATAAGACTAATAGTACAAAAAATAGATTGTTCAAATTTTTATTTTGATTTAACTTAAAAAAATAGAGCAATCTTTGTGCTAATATAACTTGCCAGAATATTAACTAATCTGATATCTCTTTTACTTTTTTTCTTTTTTTTCATGGTAGGGAGAAAACTAGTTAATCAGTACAAGATCACTCCCATAGTATGAGCTTGGCTAAACTGACCTACTAAAAACCCATCTGAGCTTCTTATCTAGATGAGGTCAAAAGGGAATGTTGCCCTTTCTCCTTTACTTAGAGCAGGTATACTGTTCTGATAGAACTTCCATCCTACTTTTTCTCTTTTTAATCTGGTTTGTTTCATCTGTCATTCTCTTGAAATTGTATATACAGTTTTTATTTTATTTTTATTTATCTGTTTGATTATTATATTTAATCCTTAAATATATTTCAATCTTCTATATTATCTAGGTCAGTTCCTCAACATAAACAAGGCTCTTCTACTTCACTGCTCTTGTGTATTACATCACCTTTCTACCACACATAAGAGTAAGCTTGCTGTTCAAGCCTCTAACAAATACTTTCCAACTCCCTAAAATCTCCTTGATATTTGTTACTAAGTTTACAACCTTCTATATTATAAACTTCTTTATTTTTTTTCTTATATTATTTGGCCTCTTGGGCTCTTTCATTGTTCAAGCTACTCCTCCCCTCAATAATCATAATGTATATGTCCTATAGATCTTGGACCCTCATCTTGGTACTGTCTGGACTAGTAATCAATAGGCAACTGTGACCTGGAATACATCTAATCCTCTAAAGCAGATCACCAATTGAAAAGGTTGAATCATCCTAAGAAAAGGTGAAACTGAGCTTCCTGGTGAGTATGATCAGTATAGTAAACATCAATCAACTTAGAGGTATGCTCTAGTGGTTCTCACTGGTAACTTTCACATCCATACTGAAAAGGCTTCTATCACAAATAGTTACTTACTGGTTTGTGATTGCTAAAGGTGTTCTTTAAAAGGCTCAAAAATACAAAGTAGATAAGCAACAAAAGTTAAGTCTGAAGTCTAATCCTCACACTGGAGAGCCTTATATACATGAATAGGATGGTCTGTGCACCTGGACAGAGCATCACATGTCTACTGCCTATTGTTCTATATATGGTAGTTCTTTTATGATAGAAATAGAAATAACTTAACTATAGAGAGGCAGTCCTTTGTTCTATTTAAGAACTGATAAGTATTTATGAGTAATAGATCAGTGTCATGTCAAACATTGAGAGCCTTGTATCTTTACAGGATCTGATTGTTTTGGGATCTATTTATGGTTGTTAAAAGCATATTGAAGAGAACTTCTATGCTTAGCAGTTTCTAAGATATTGACAGATTAGTGTCCAGCATTTGATAGCCTAATATCTTCATAAGTACTGATTGCTTTAAAATGTTTTGTATATTTTCTAAAAGGTCTTGTTAAGAGCTTTAAGATGTATTTTGTATCTATGAAGTTATGGCTAAAGATTCTATTGAAACTAGCTTATCAAGCAGATAAAGTAATATATATAGCTACTAAAGATATCATAAATCATAGAAGATTCTGTTTGAACAGTATCAAAGAAACTGTTTTTAAATACAACATTAGTTGGATTGCTTAGATCATCATTAAAAGAAATCAATAGAAAGATCAAAATGAGATTGCTCTTAAGCTCAAGGGAAAATATTGTGTTCTTGTTCAGAATAGATATTCAAAAAGTTGTACTAGGTTTTTCAATAGTAAGATTGACAATTTTCTCACTTTCTTGTTATAAAGTATATAGATAGTAATTACACAATAATAAGGTCTTTCATTATTCTATGGTCCTATTATATAGATAAGGTTTTCATCTGGACCTCTAGCCTGGCTTGATTCCTTTACTAATTCTGAATAGTATTAAGTATATGTTGAAGACAGTTCACTACATAATCTTATAATACAAATTCTATTAGTAAGAGAACACAAAATAATAGGATGTAGTTAGTTACTATAATGACAATTCCTTACCTTTTGTAGAATACAAATCCTAAGGTCAATCATTCTTTTTATTAGTCTTAATTACACTTTCAGTACTAGTATTCATGGATCTCTATTATGGTGATTTTCTAAAATTATCCAACTAACTTATTGACTCATTGACTTCACTTACTTGTTGACTATTTGACTATTTTCTTATTATTTTAGTCATAGTATAAATCCATGTCAAGTCCATTATCACATATAAAATACAATCTATAGTCCAATATTGTTGAATACTTTCCGATACACTACATTAAGTATTTTACTCTCTTAACTTTGCTTAGGAAGAAGTAGTAGCAGTATATTGCTCTAGAGGACCTTTTTACTATATATGGTAAAAATACATCACATTGTCACATTTGTCATGGTATGTCATACTCATTCAATATCACAAACTCATTCCAGGTCATAGTCAGACTTTGGTTCTTCTCTAAAGTACTTAATTTGGAAATTGGTCTTTTCTAGAGTACTCAATTTGGACTTGGTCCTTCTCTAGAGTACTCAATGTGGGAACTGGTCCTTCTCTAGAGTACTCAGTTTGGTCATAGTGTGTCATTAAACTGATTTGGAGTACTGAATTGGGTATCTCATAGCTTTTTGTGATGTGACTTGTCCAATTCTCTCTCCTCTGTAAGCTTGCTGGTTGCAGTCACAGCACTGTCCTCCTTACCTTTCTTATCTGGTGTTCTAGAGACCACTAGGAGTCCTATCCATTGTTATTTGCACAATTCCCACCTTATGAAAGCTTATATTTATGCAAAGAAAGATATCATAAATTGCCCACTGTAAGGAATGGTCACCCAGGTAGGCAGATCCCAACTCTAAGTCAGAATAGACAAAGAAAACTCATTAGAGTTCCTGCTGGATTTGAGTACACTACTTATATCTATTCTACTTGGTCTGTGCACTACTTTCCCATAGTGATCATGTGACCTCTCATGTGACTTCCCTGATTATGTAAGTCCATTCTAAAAATAGAAAAGTAAAAATAGAGAAGAAAAGAAAAGTTCTCGTGTCACGATTCATGACACCCACTAATAGGGATTTAAAGTAAAGAGAGGATGTGTTTGGAATGTGATGTGTAGATAGAAATATAAATGTGCTTTACTATCCTTACAAAAGTAGGTACTACTGAGTCAGAGAGTCAAAATCTCCAAGTCATTCCACAATTGTGTGCAATTGAGTAGGCATTGGGGAGGTAATCAAATATAAAAGGGAGGAGGGGGCTCACAAGATAGTAAAAGTTTGTTATTTAGCCACTAGAATAAAAGAAATATTTTTAGTTTCTGCTCAAGAGCACTCTCACTGGTCGGATCTCAAAGATGTGCGTTTCTCTCACACTGTAGCACTACCATCCAAGGCACTAGTCTCATAGGCTGGCTTGCTGTCAATACAGCAGTCCTATCTAGATCTCACGTTGCCCTCATGCAAGCTTGCTCTTAACTGACCATATAGTTGGCAACTTACTCTGAAAACACGTAGCAAGCAGTTTAGCTCCTAGTTCAAGTGAATGCCCAAGTCCTCCTTTAGAGTGGGTATCCTTTGAGGGAAGTTTTATAAAGTTTTTATGAAAAGAAAGAGAGAAAAAGAGCTCTTAGTTACTCAAGTTGAGTTTCAGCTCTAGAGCAACAAAGGGCAAAGATGGGGGTTCTTCTTCTTGCGCCTCCCTGTGCTACTAGAGTATTATATTAGTATTACAAAGCCCAGAGTGCAACAAACAAGATAAGAAAGAAATCCTCCAGATTACTCAAAAAGGCAGGTAGAATGAGTCGAGTCCACATCCGATCATGCAACAGCCACTCTCCATACTCCCTGTCCATTTCCTACCAGCTTTCTTTATTTTGTTGGCCGACCTTGAGCCTGTTCTAAGTGTTCTAGGGTGCTCTAGAGGTTCTTCGGACATTGGTCCGACCACTCTAGAGCACATCTTCATTGTCGATATCACTCCTCTCTGCTTCCAACTCTCCTAATTCCTTTTCTAAACCTTCCTCTACTTTTTTTTTTATTTCCCATTCACATCTCTTAGGTCCTTCTTCTTCCTATCCCTTCCTGATGACGTTTGGTGTATTCTCATCTTGTTCTTCTATATTTGGACTGCCAATCAAGACTGATGCATGACCTCTGATGGTGTTCCTATTATAAACCAGGGGTCAGTTACCTAATGACGTCATTATCAAGGAAAATGCTTCTAAGGTCGAGTTCGCTCTCGAGAGCACTTCTAGGGAGAAGTCTATCTTATAGATATAATATGAGACCATCCAGAAAGCATTATGAGGTACCAATAGTGGTGATCACAGCCACTACTCCACTACTCAGATAGTGTTCTTGAGTATACGACTGAACTTCTAGTGGTTATGTCTGGGGAGCTGATTCTCTCTTGAGAGCCGTTTATTATGATTATTAGATTCCAATTGTCACTTATATTGCCAAAATTAATTAACCAGCGTGACACTGCCTGAACCCAAAATAGTATGGCTAGAAGGATGGGAAAAAAGAGAGCTATTCTCAGACAGACTAGATGAAGGATTCTAATTATAGAAAAAGGAGATAAGATAAGATAAGATAAGATCACATGACTTGGTCACATAATAAGTCACATGATGGAACCTTCTGGAAAGATCAGTAGTTACTTAAGCATATATATAGACAAATAGAAATTGTGTATAAGTAGATAGCACAATCCACTAAGAGACTCCATCGAGTTCTCTTTGTTCTCTCATAATGTTGAGTATGATAAGGCGGTTATCTCGACTACTCTATTATTACAAAAGGCCAGTATGAACAAGAAAAATCCTCATTGGAGCAGTACACAAAGATGAAGGGCAAGAAGAGTGCAGAGGACCTAGAGGAGAAGACAGAAGAACAAAGGAAATGTCAATGCATGTGTGGAAACTGCTAGGGTACTTGTATGAAAAACTACTGAGTTCAAGTGAGGACATGGTGCATGGAATACACATTTGCCACCAGAGACCTCAAGAGCTGTGTAAATGAACTAACATATGTCATTATACTGTCTACTTCATGTACAGTTACCAACTTATTCATAGTCAACTGTCCAGCATATTCTAGGATGAACCAAGAACTGGAACAGTACTTGAGAATGTTTATCGATCATTGTCAGGAGCAGTGGCTGGAATGGTTAGGAACTGCAGAATTTGCTTATAATAATAAGGTGCAGACAAGTATGAAAGTGTCACCTTTTAAAGCAAACAGTGGATGAGATCCTTGCATGGGATTCAAACTCAGGAAAAAGGGAAAGTTTAAGAAGGCAAACAAGTTTGTAGAAAAGATGCAGGAGATACAGGAAGAGATGAAGGCAGTATTTGGAAGAGCACAAGAAGATATGAAGAAATATGCAGATAGGCATAGGGAAGAAGTAGAAGAGTATTGAGTAGGAGACCTAGTGCTACTCAGCACCAAGGATCTCAAATATCAGATGGTGGGGAGAAGAATAGAAAAACTTACAGAGAGGTTTGTCAGACCTTATAGAGTCAAGTCAACAGTCTCAACAAACTCAATAGAATTAGAACTATCTAGCACAGTAAAGATACATCTGGTAATCAACATAAGTAGAATAAGAAGGTACACAGGGCAGGTAGAAGAAAAAAGGAGGGAAAAGCCACAACCTGTGGTAATTGAGGAAGAAGAAGAATGGGAAGTAAAAAAGATAATGAACAAGAAATGGGTACAAGGAAGAGAGAGGTATCTGGTATAATGGAAAGGATGTATGGCGGAAAAAGATACTTGGGAGAGCAAGAAAAACCTTAAAAATGCAAGTGAACTGGTAGAAGAGTTTGAAAGAGAATATGGAGGGACAGAAGAAGAAGAGGCAAGATGGCAAGAAACTGAGGAAAATAGGAAGGTGTTTAACAGAGAATTGCTGGGGAAGTATATGGAAAAGTTATTATATGGGTGGGGAGAGAAGAAATACAAACAGGAATATTGAAAAAGGTTAGAGGAAGATTGGTGGTGATGGAAAAGGAATCTATTTGCAAAAGTAAGCCACAATCCATTCTTGTGGATGAAACAACAAAAAGAAGAAGAGGATGAGATGGGAAATATTGGCAATTGGGACAATGAGTTGTAAGAAGAATCTTTGAGGATAAGGAAGCTTAAGAGGAGGGTGGTGTAATGTAATGGTAGACAAACCAGAGAATCTACAGTGGCAGATGATTTTATTTTATTTTATTTTTCTTTTATTATGTAATATTTTGAAGTGTGTGAGACCTTATGACTCAAAAGGAGTCCACAAGATAATTTGAGTAAACAAATACTAGTAAATACTTATTTGTGTATAAATAGCTAGACCAATTAGCAAGGACTCTAATGAGTTCTTTTTGTCAACTCTGACTCAGAGTGTGATCTTAAGCTACCTCAGCTAACAATCACTACAGAGAGGGGAAGTCTAGGAAATCCCATTCAATATGGAACATTCTGTGTGCACAGGTTTCTATAGATTGTCTAAGGGAAGTTATTAATTGTCTGCCTCATGTATTAATTTTCTATATCTGGTGTAGCCCAAAATTGACTGAATTACAGACCAGGTTATTCTAGGAAGCCAATATTTCAAGTCTACTACTTTGATTGGATCAATAAATAGTAGCTGTTATATGACCCTTGTATAGTTAGAACTCTTTGTACTTTAGGTCATGACATTGCCTATGTTGTTCCCACCTCCTAGGCAATAAATACACCTATGAGTTGCCCTCTAGGTACATTGAAGTGTAAGTCTCTGTTCAATGAGAATCTTATGAAACAAGTAAGAATATGATAGTAGGTTGATGAGTAAGGTGCCTCTTATTTCACTTGTTTCGGTGGCTCTTCTACTGTGTAAATCTCTTTCTATGCCAACTAGTTTGTGCCATCAAATTTTGTAGACTCTGAGAAGGTTGGTACTATGCCTGTATCACAAATGGCCACTTACTTATTTATGATTGCTTTGAGTTTAGAAGTTCTCAAGAGTGTTTGAAGCAATTTAGAGTAAGCAACAGAAGATGTTGTTAAGTCTGAGGTCTAATCCTCAGACTAGGAAGCCTTATATACATGAATAGATAGTCTGTGTACCTGGACAGAGCATCACATGTTCTACTGCCTATTGTTCTACATATGGCAGTCCTTTTGTGTCCAGAATAGTGATAACTTAACCATAAAAGGGGCTATCCTTGTTTGTGTTCAAGAATTGATGTACATCTATGGGTAATAGATCAGTATTATGCCAAACCTTGAGGTCCTTGTATCTCCACAGGATCTCATTGCCCTAAGGTCTATTTATGGTTGTCAGAAGCATATTGAAGAGAGCCTCCATGTGCATGTAGAAGAAAATGTCTACGTTTGACAGTTCCAAAGATATCTGCTGATCAGTATCCGGCATTGATTAACTGATATCCTGATGAGTACTGATTGCTTTGATACATTTTGGGCATAGTTTGAAAGGTCTTCATGAGGGCTTTCAGATGCATCTTAGACTGTGTGAATCATGCAAGTATTCGTGGAGTTATGGCTGAATAAAGTTTGTAACAGCCTGCTCCTGAGGATGTTATTTCAAGTGTATGTAAATATATTAGTTTTAAAGTGGAAGTGTGAGCAGTTAATTATATACCCTATTTTTGTTAGATGTATGTGTTGTGGGTTGTATGTTTTATACTCTGGATGTTTAAGTGGTAAGGCCAGGGCCCATAATCTCTTATAAACTATGGGTAGATATCTACTTGATATTATCTAGAGAATTAACTATGTAATACTTGCCTCAGACATCACACTATAAGGTAGATGGCTGAGGGACAAAATTGAGAAAAACTGCTATTTATACTATGGTACTGCCACTGATGGCTCCATCAATCCACCTACTCATTGGTACAGTCTAATAGACTTGACAGTAAAATGTCCATCATGAGATGTTGTGAACCCATTCTGCACATTTTCTAACAGATGCTTCATTTACATTTTCACTCAAAGCTTCTCTTGTTTGTGTTTGACAAGACCTATGCACAAATTGAATGATTCAGACTCCAATTATCTTGAACCTGTATTAACTTTGTTATATGGCCTTTGGTAGCCCATGATAGAAAAGAAACTTGTTAGGAAAATAAAATGTAAGCCTAGAATCTGTCTCCATTCCTCAATAGATGCCATCAAGAGAAATTCCAAGTATAGTATAGTTCTACTACACTACCACTGCCACTGTATTACGGCGCCCGCGGACCGCTTACGTGACTAATATTATGTTTTGGAGGCGAGAGATCCTATAAATAATGGAATGGTGGCAAACTTTCAAACGGGATATGATGTCTCCTTTGCTCCTTGTTGCCACCATTGGCCTAGCTTTTGCTCTTCACAGGATTATTGGCGCGCTGAGGCTTCTCCGCTCGGTAGAGTTAGAATTTTATCGGCTTCCTCGGCTTCCAATTAAATCCTGACAATCATCATCATAGCTACCTTCGAGGTTACCGGACGCTGATTGGCTTTCCAAGTATACTCTATTTTCTTCTTCCAGATATCCCTGGGATAAGGCTTGGTCAAGTCCATGTATTCAAAGAGAATTGGAAAAGTAGGTGGACCCACGTATGGAGGTGTCGTATCTGACTGTGAGCCGCTTGACATTTACTAGTTTTTGAGAATGTGGGATGGGATGCCTATCTTGCAGTGTGTTTCCAACCTTTTCCTTCTACGAGCATTACCCAACATGTTTACCCTCTAGATAACTTTCTGGCCAAATCTGACACATACCATTTTTGTGGCCGATGTTGAAGCTATCAAGGTTGGTCGAGTTGGCTTTCCATTTCCCTTAAAATAAGGTAATCAATGATCGCAGGATTTCTCAAGGCGCTTTGCAAAACCTCTCGAAATGTTCACACTCACGAATGTCTATGGTAAACATATCGTGTCCACCGAGGGGGAGCTGTGGAAAAAATATCGAAAGATATCCAATCCAGCGTTTTCCGAGGTCAGCCCTGCCATGTTTCTGCTATCAACACAAGGCCCCATGATTGGTCTTTAGAAAAACAACCGACTGGTGTGGGAAGAAACGTTGCGGATCACGCATGACTTGATGGAGAATGTATGGAACAATCAAGATGCAGTGGTCAGTCATGTTGTCGATGTAACGTTGCCGGTGAGTGATCGATGAGTGAACAACCCACTGGTGTTTTGACTCATATGGGTGATACTAAAGCTCGCCATGCTCGTCATAGGAGCTGCAGGTGAGTATATTCTAACCCATTCCTCTATGAATGTAGCAGATGGGAAGTTTAGGTTTCGGCCAGAAGGTCAGCTGGGAGGATGACCGGAGTCTCAAGCCAGAACACCATCAATTGACATTCCGAGAAGCTTTACACCACACTGCAGAGGATCTTATCTTGAACATTGCTCTTCCTTGGTGGATAAAAGCGATACCTCATCCGAGATTGAAGGGGATTCGACAGGCCACAAATGAGCTTGGTGTGAGTATATATAGAGCTGGATGGCGTTGTACTCGGCTTAGTGGATGTCTTCTCTAGGATTATATGCGAGAAATGATCAAGGATCGCCAATCGGTTGATACTCAAGACAAGCACGATCTATTCAGCAGTCTAATTCAGGCCAACAAAGGAGAAGATGATATGGGTGCGCTTACGGACCAAGAACTCATGGGTTCGTGACTAATGACTTGGGGGTCATCCTAGCTGAGGACATGTATAGGAAATATCTTTATTTTCTTGGTGGCTGGACATGAGGTTGGCCACTCAGCATTCCTGAAAAGTCTGCCTGACCACGTCGTTCCAGACGACTGCACACTCCCTTGCATTCACTTTCGCTTTGTTGGCTCTTCACCCGGATATCCAAGAGAAATTGTTTCATCATATCAAGCAAATCATTCCTGATGGACGTCAGCCCGTGAGCGCGCCTGTACAGATCAAGCATGAGCGGTTGACATCATCGTTTATTATAGTCGTACGAGGACATACCCAATTTGACATATGTCGTGGCGTACGTGAACACAATGTTGACTTGTAGACTTGGCTGATGGTTTCAAATCAGTGTCTATAATGAAACGCTTAGGCTGTTCCCTCCAGTAAGGTCCCTTTGTCCTACTGAATCTGGTATCATCATATTCGCAGGTGTTAGCAGTGCTCAAGATGGCACCGGAAGATACTTGTATTACTGTGGGAAACTCATTTAACCATGAGACGAAGCGAATACCGATTCCAAAAGGAAGTCCTGTTACAGTACATGTGCCAGGTGTACAGAGGAACCGTGAGTGATTTCGAATCAAGATCAAGGGTAGCACTGATTGGTGGTTCCAGCGAGATATTGGGAAAAACCCGACGAGTTCATCCCGGAGCGATTCTTGGGCAATTACAATAAAGATGCGCTTTTGGCCTTTTCTACTGGTGGGCACAGGTTTCTTATGTCATACTAAGCTCGACATTGAAACCTAGCTTGTCACCAGGACCAAGAGCTTGCCTTGGAAGAAAGTATGATTCCGAATTCAATTTTGATTCTGATATCAAGTAAACATGTTATCGGTGCCAGGTTCAACGAAACAGAAGTTGTAGCAGCTATAACATCCCTGATCAGGCATTACCAGATTGAAATTCAAGATGAGCCTCAATTCAAGCATGAGACATTTGAAGAGCGCAAGTCTCGAATCTTGGAGCCTCAACTCACTATCACTCTTGCGTGCGTAGATCCTGTACGAGAATTGGCTGGATGCTGATGTGTCAACAGGCCCAAACAATTGCCACTGGTCTTTAAAAGACGCTGAGCAGAATGACATAGTCCCTTATTATCTAGACCGTAGCATATGAGATGGGGTTAAAGGCCATGTTTAATTGGCTTGAAATTTAAACATCTGAAGCAATTCATCTTGATTTATTCCTTAAAGTTCTCGCCACTTGTTGCTCTTCATCCAACAAGCCTACAACCGAAATATCATCAAACTTGTCCAATTCTTGATTCTCCTGCTCAGGCTTCCAAAAGTCTTCTTCATCTTCACCAAATTCCAATGGAACTGAATCGTCCTCTGCACTGTCTTCTTCACTCGTGCGGCGATGATGATAATAGTGATAGGAGGACGAGATTTCCCTCTTGATTCTACCTAATCCATCACTCATCCCGTCACCCAATTTCCTAATAGGAATAGCATTTCTGATAAAAGTCGAGGGAGCGGTGAAAGAACTCGTACGGCCGACACCGTTGGGGTAGGCAGGAAGAACAGGCAAAGAGCGCGCGTTGGAATCAGTCAAGAGGTCACCAGATAACGCAGATGATATCCCGCTCGTAAAACCTGCATGAGTGGCAGTAGCAGCAGTAGTATCATCAACAAAGCGATCGATCATCGAAACTTGAACTTGAGGCCTCACGTGAATCTTGGTTCCTCGTATACGAGTGAATTGATACTGTCTTAGTAAAGCGTGGTAGTCTTCTGGAAAAGACGAGAACGAGAATTGATGTGAGAGGTAAAGAGAACGAGGGGAGGGAGAATAGGTTGATAATTCAGCTTGAGCGAGCCAGCTTGATATATCATGATGACACGAGGAGGAAAAAAAGAAAAAAGGGAGGGCTTACTCGGTGTGAGAGAGATTCTGAGGCTTTGGGATGTTACCAGACAGGTTGTTGCTGCTGCTCTGCAAAGGCCACGTAGCTACGACATGAGTTGTAGCTCCCAGTTCCACGTTCTCTTGTGCAGGGATAACACGGGGTGGGATGGGGATGGAGGTTAGGGATCTGGAAACGACAGCAACCAAACCAGACAAGGGATCCTTGGGTCGTTGGTGGAGGGTGATGCGACGAAGAGACAGGACCCGATCTGTAGGATCGAATACGAGCAAATCTTGCGTGTTTCCAGGAGGTCGAGAAGAGATAAAGGTGAATGCGAGGGCAGGTTGGGAGTCTGATTTAGCAGAAGACAAAGGACGCAATCGAATCAGAGGGGATACCTGGACGGGATGAGGTTGCTTGGAAAGAGTGAGCGTAGTGAATGGAAATGGAGAAGCGAACAGACTGACAGGTTGGTGGAGGTTGGTGACCCTGCCTGTCAGATGGCTGTGAACATTGGGTGGGCCACCGAGAGGATTGATAGGAAAAATATGGAGAGTCCTGTTCTTGGTGCCCATGGCCACCCACCTGGCATCTGTAGAAAAACGGACATCATGGACGATGCCGGGAGTCCTGCCTCGCCTGAGATCGTAGAGCCTGGAGGGGGGCTGCAAGGAGAATATTTGGGCGACCTGAGCATTGTGGGGGACAGACAGGAGGGAGCAGCCATCGCTAGAAAACACGAGATGGGCGACAGGCTGGGAGTGGGAGGTGGCGAAATGGGCCAAGTTTGTGGGTGTGGCGTTGTTGAGCAGGGGAGACAAGTCGAGGACAGAGACATGATAAGCAGGGATGGAGAGACGGGTGGGGACGCTCTTGGAAACCAAGGCCTGGTAGGCAGACTGGAGCAGAGGAGCAGGTTCAAGCGGGGGCGAGGCATATGCAAGCAGGCGGCCAGAAAGGGCAAAGACCGCGTCTGCCAGGGGAAGGGACGACAGACGCTGGAGCGACTCGCCACACAGCACATGCAGTCCATTCGTCGTGCTCTACCACTCACTCGTCAGCAAAGTCGACTTTGCATCGCCCCTGTCAACTCACAACGACAACAAACTGCCCACTCGACGCCAGCCCACAGCCGACACCCCCAAACGGGAATCGCTGCTGCAGCACACTCGGCATCCTCACTGAGTACACCAGCAGCGCCGACGGCAGCAACACCCCAAGCCACGTCTTGTTCACAACCCGCGCACAGACCAGGCGGTCGTCGCAGTCCATCGCCAGCAGCTGCCGCAGCGCCCCTGGGTCAGTGCCATCCCACACCTCCACCGTCCGTGCGCTCACAACCACAAGCACTCGTCCCCCATCGACCTCATCCCAGTGGGCCCAGCTCATGGTTATCTCAGTCACGTGTTATCATACAATCTCTAATTAACTATTACTCTGAGCCTCCGCTGCGTCCACCGCCTCCAGCAGCTCCTCCTCTGCCCCTCGTCGCCCTGACCCTTCCTCTTCGTCCTCAATCTCGTATTCCTCATGGTCCCCCTCTTCCCCATCTACCTCTGCTTCTCCGTCGGCGTCGGTTTCCCCATCCACTTCCATTCTCACCGCCACACCCGGTGACGCCACTGATTTACCCACAACCACGCCTCTGTGCCCCTCATCCTCCTTGAGGGAGGCAATCGCAGGCAAGGGACTCATCGGCCGTTTTCGTGCTTGGAGACTCGGCACCGTGTCCGCCCGCTGCACACCTGCTGCTGCGAGCTGCTGCTGTTGCATCATCATCATAGGCTGCGAACCTGCACGTGCAAGCTCCAGTGTCCCTCGCCTTTCCACACGCTTCATCTTCTTCCGGCACCTGCGCCCATTCAATTCACCGTCACCGTCCTTCCCAGTCACACCACGCACCTGTCACATACCGTTCCCGGCCCCATCGGCCCGGGTCCCCATTTTTCCACACATTTCCCATCCTTGTACCGTCCAGGCAGCCCGCACTGCCGGCAGATCCGCTGTCCTTGCGCATTCGTCGCCGGAAACGCCGCAACCGGTGGCAATGCCGTACCCCCCGTCTCCATCGGACCTCCTTGCCTTCTGGTTATTTCCGTCTTTTTGTGATCAATATCAACTCACCATTGTTACCAGCCGGGTATTTTGCTTTCTTCGCAGGCGCGCCCATCACTACAGGCGCAAAAAGGTAGGGCTGACCAGGCCCCAACTGATGATCAACACGAGGCCGACCATGGGGATACGGTGGCGAGTCAGGTTGAGACCGCTGTTGCATTGCCGGATACACATTCCCCGGATGAACTGCCCCTCCCCGTCGATGGTGTGTTCCATTCGTTCCATTCGTTTCCTGTGCAGTCGCCTGCAGCAACATCTCGTCGACAGATGAAATCGACTTTTCTGACGAACGACTGCGCGATCGTCCAGGTGGCCCAGAGTGTGGCTACAGGCACAACAACATCAGACTAACAATCCCATGACAAGAACAATCGACGTACTCCCTGTCTGTCATCACTGTTGCCTCGTGGTCGTTTGGTTGGAGGTGCTTGAAAAGCGGCGTCGCCACTCGGAGTTCGTGGGCGCCGTGGTGGAGCATGAGGAAATAATGGGAATGAAGGTGTCGAGAGCTTGGACAATTCTCCTGCACTTGGGTCGCCTGAAACAACACGAGCATAGTGAGCCCGGGCATCTTGCGCTCTCATTTCAATGTTCGCCAGATACCGTTCAAGTGAGTTCCAATGGTCTTGTGTAGCACGGCGCCTGGCTTCGGCATCGTCTCGAGCTCGTTCTGCCCGCGAAAGACGCTCTTCATAGTCCATGAGCACACGAGCAATATCCGAGGACGACGACGATGACGCCGACGACGCATCAGGGGCCGATTGCTGAAATCCACGCAGTAGCCTTTCCGCCTTTTCTGCACGCTGGGTGACTACAGCGAGATCTTTGCGCAGGTTATCTGCGTCTTTGTACGAGTCGGCAAGCAGAGTAGCCAGCTGGGAATGGGAGTACCCGTCGTCCATGGCGGGAGAAAACAAACATCCTCTCCTCTTGATAACTCCGCCCCATGTGACGCCGTCACTCGGCACCCCCCGCGTCACAACACGCCTCGTGGCCGCCGTCCCCTCCCGCCCACCACGGCCAGCGGGTGCCACATCACGTGCTTATCAGCGCACTCTTCCCACGTGAATACACCGCCACATTCTGTGTCCCTTGTCCATTATCGTCAATGTCCACGTCCACCCCTGTTTCCCCCTTTGCCCGGAGCACTGGATTCGAGACCTCACTCCTTGCAGGACGAGAACAAACCGTCAGTCTTTGTCTACCCAAGCTGCCTTGTCCCTGTCAGTTCATGTCGACCCAGATCGAGGAGATGTACAGCATCCCTGAGAGTTTTCTCGAAATCGAAGTCAAAAATCCTCAGACCCACGGTTCATTTTGTCGCCATGTTATAACTGGGCAACCATTTTTTTATCGATTTCTTGTATAGGTTTCGGTCGCAAGATGTACACGGATTATGAGATCGTTTGCAAGGCCCGTTCGGTGCACGCCCCCTCTCCATCTTTTCTACACCTCTCACAGCCCAATCTGCAGACCAATATCCCCGCTTTCAAGCTTCGTCATTCTGTTGTCAGACGAAGATACTCTGACTTTGAGGCGTTCCGTGATACTCTCGAACGTGAATCAACCCGCGTCAATATTCCTACTCTACCAGGCAAGGTCTTTACCAACAGATTCTCTGACGAGGTCATCGAGAGTAGGAGAGAAGGTTTAGAGCGCTTTTTGAGCGTTGTTGCTGGTCATCCTCTTCTCCAGGTCAGCCCATCTATCAATTGCTTTCTTCCAAGTTTAACTTGGCTTGGGCTTGTTAGACGGGTAGTAAAGTTCTAGGCGCTTTCATGCAGGATCCTAATTGGGACAAGTCTAACTGGACATAACCCCAAGGAACATGCGTCTTTTCGATACTCTGCTCAGCCACTTGTAAAAATAATATCATGTAGCGTAAAGTGATGACCATATCACTACTACGTCCCTAGTGCTTGTCTTCGTTCTTGTGCCATGTTATTAATAGTTTTTTATTTGTAAAGTCACACACCAGTACCTGGTTGCCGTTTCATGTATTGGGTGGCCTCTCTCCTGTAGGCACAACAGGATCAGGGATTACATGATAGATGAAAAAGGAATTGGATGCAGACAGCTTAGTAGAACACCACAACAAGTGACTTGAGTTGTGTATGTCAAGCAAGATTGAGTACATACCAGAAAAGAAATGAAGAAGTTGAGAGATGAATTGGAGATAAGAACCACCCTGGTTCAAACATTATTCAATTGGAAGACATGACCTGCCTTGATGAGGCATTTGAATGATAGACAAAAAGTATTGATGGACAGAAGCTATCAGAGGAATAACAGACAAAAAATGTCCCAGGGGTCACCTATGAAGGTAAACAACTAAGTGTATTTGCCTATAAGGGGGTCACCTATGAAGGTAAACAACTAAGTGTATTTGCCTATAAGATAAAATGTCTACAATGCAATAGTTATCACGAATCACTGACAAGGGTGTTTTGTGTTTTTCTCTGTCAGACTTAACAGCATCTTTTGTTGCTTATTCTACTCTGCTATCAAAGCCTTGAGAACTTCTATTTCACCAATCACAAACAAGTAAGTAACCATTTGTGATACAGTGGAAGATGACAGAGCTAGTGACAAGGAACTTCTGGTGGCCAGGAGTCACTAGAGAAGTGAAGCAATCTGTGGAGAGATGCAATGTCTGCCAATGCAATAAGAATTGAATGCAACCACCAGCAGGAAAGCTTATGCTGAACTCAATTACAGAAAAGACATGGACCCACATTAGTGCAGACTTCATTACAAAGTTTCCTTTAGCTCAAGGATATAACTTAATCTTAGTGGTAGTAGATAGATTTACAAAAATAGCACACTTTATACCTACTACAGAGAAAACAAGCACAGAAGGCTTAGCATGGCTATTTAAAGATAATGTTTGAAAGTTACACAGGCTACCAGATATTATTATCTCTGATAGGGGACCACAATTTGTGGTGGGTATTATGAAGGGGTTGAATCATATGCTAGGGATTGAAACAAAGTTGTCTACAGCATTCTACCCACAGACAAATGGCCAAACAGAAAGGATGAACTAGGAGTTGGAACAGTACCATTGATCATTAACAAGAGCAATGACCAGAGTGGCTAGGAACAGCTGAATTTGCCTACAACAATAAAGTGCACACTGGAACAAAGATGTTGCCCTTTAAAGCAAACCAAGGACAAGACCCTAAAATGGGATTTGAACTGAGGAAGAAGAGGAAGTATGAAGGAGCAGAGAAGTTTGTAAAAAGAATGAAGAATGTGTAGGAGGAAGCTAAGACAGTACTACAGAAAGTGCAAGAAGATATGAAGCAGTATGCAGACAGGGATAGAGGGGAAGTGGAAGAATATAGAGTGGGCAATCTAGTGCTACTCACCATTAAAGACCTGAAGTACCAAATGGCTGGAAGATGTACAGAGAAGTTTATGGAACACTTTGTAGGACCTTCCAAAGTAAAGGCAATTATTTCTAGAGTTATAATTGTCTAGTATGGTTAAAATACATCCAGTAGTTAATGTTAGTTAGGTACAAAGATATAAGTCACAAGTAGAAGAGCAAAGAAAAGAAGCACCACAACCAGTGGTAATCAAGGGAGAAGAGGAATGGGAGATAGAAAAGATCATGAACAAGAGAAAGGTATGAGGAAGAGACAAGTACTTGGTACAATGGAAGGGATGTACCACAGAAGAAGATACATGGGAAAGCAAGGAAAACTTGAAGAATGTGATGGAATTGGTAGAGGATTTCAAAAAGAAGTATTGAAGAGATGAAGAAGAAGAAGTAGAACAGTAAGAAGATAGGGAAACATTTAGTAGAGAAATACCAGGAAGATATATGGCCAAGTTGCTCTATGGATGGGGCAACAGGAAATATGATAAGAAATACTGGAGACAGATAGAAGAAGACTGGAGACAGTGGAAGAAAAATCCATTCTCAAGATACAGTAGGAATCCATTATTGAAAAGGATAGAACAAAAGGGATATGAATACAAGGAAGGAAGGGTAGAAGAATTGAATAGAGAAGAGGATGAAAAAGACTGATAGAGAATAGAAGAAGATAGAAAATATTTGGAAGGGTTAGAGGATAAAAATCAGGATATAGATGACCTAAGGGACCCATACAATGAACTATGAAGAATTCCTTAGGATGAGAACTCTTAAGAGGGTGGTGGTGTCATGAACTGCTCAATTCCTCTAAGACAATTTTTATTTTATTTTATTTTATTTTATTTTTAATTATGGGATGTGCGAGAACTTATTACCAAATTGGGAACAATGACTCAATAGAGAAATGTGAGAGAAATATAATGTGTACAAATAAATAAAATGTATAAGTAGTGTAGAATAATAAGTGAAAACTCTAATAAGTTCTCTTTGTTAACTCTGACTTAGAGTACGATTAAGGTTAAGGTCACTCAATCTGAGCAGCAATCATTACAAACCTGTTATATAACCAGATCATGTAATTTTTATCTTATCTAATCTTATCTCCTATTTTATTTTCAGCAAGTCTCATCTAATCTATCAAAGAAGAGTTCTTACTCTTTCTATCTCTGTAATGATAAGACTACCTTATCATACTCAATGTTTATGAGAGAATAAAAAGAACTCGATGGAGTTTCTCTGTGAATTGCTCTACCTACTTATACACAAATGTTATTTATTTATATATATGCTTAAGTAATTTCCTGCAATCCTTCCAAAAGGTTCCATCATGTGACTTGTCATACAACCAGATTATGTAACCTTTATCTTATCTGATCTTATCTCCCATTCTATATTTAGCACCCTTTGTCTAATCCATCAGAGAAGAGTTCCCATTCCTCTTATTCCTCTAGTTGTATAATATTAGGTTCAGGCTAGTTTATGATAATCTCTCTAGTCATGGAATTTTAGAACTGGGCTAGTTCATGATACCTGTCTTTTCTAATAATTAGGAGGATTTCTTTTGTTGCATTCTGGACTTTGTAATACTAATATAATACTCTAGTAGCATAGAGTGAAAAAAGAAAAAGAACCTTCATCTTTGCCCTTCATTGCTCTAAAGCTGAAACTCAACTTGAGTGACTAAGAGCTCTTTTTCTTTTATTTTCTTTTTATAAAACTTTATAAAACTTCTCTCAAGTGATACCCACTCTAAAGGAGGACTTGGGCATTCACTTGGACTAGGAGCTAAACTGCTCACTATATGTTTTCAGAGTAAGTTGCCAACTATATGGTCAGTTGAGAGTAAGCTTGCATGAAAGCAACATGAGATCTAGATAGGACTGCTATATCAATGGCAAGCTAGCCTACTAGGCTAGTACCTTGGATGGTAGTGCTATGGTATGAGAGGAATGCACACTTTTGAGATCTGACTGGTGAGAGTGCTCTCAAGTGGAAACTAAAAGCATTTTTCTTCATTCTAGTCTCTAAACTACAAGTGTTTACTATCTCATGAGCACTTCTCTTTTACATTTGATTATCTCCCTAGTGCCTACTCAATTGCATACAATTGTAGAACAACTTAGAGATTCTGATTCTCTGACTCAGTACTGCTTACTTTTGTAAGGATGGTAAAGCACATCTATTATTACATTCAAACTACAAATCCCCACAAAAACAATCTTTTGATTCTCTTACCCCTTATCACTACCACTAGAATAGAGAAAGATAAAAGAATATTATGAGGAGAGGACTACTCTTAAGGGGGGTAGTTATAGGAATGGAGGGGTGGACCACACAGTGGGAGATAGTAATATTTGTAGAGTGTAGGGAATGTAATTATAAGAGAACAAAAACTGAGAAAAACTGGGAACAGAGTTTTTTGAATAAAGAGCAGTTGTGTAATATGTGGTGTAAAGGTTGAAAAAAGGCATGAAATTGAAGAGAGATGGAAGCAAAGAGTGGTAGAGCAGAAAGGGTAAAGTGTAGTGCATGTGGAGGAAAAGATGCAGTAGTAGAGGGAGCAGGAGAAAAAAATAAGAAAGGAGAGATTTTTTGTCCACCATATAGGACAAGAAGAAAGATGCCTTAGTAGAATTAGGAAGGAAGGTTGGAATGATCAGTGCCTGGAGCCCAGAAAGGAAGGGCTAGAATTGTCAGGACTAGTGTAAGGCTTTGGGCTGTAGTTGAGTAACCTTAACCCTTAATCCACTTTAAGTCAGAGTTTGACAAAGAGAACTCATTAGAGTTCCCATTACTTACTCTACACTACTTATACATTTTATTTATTTGTACACATTATCTTTCTCTTGCGTTTCCCTATTGAGTCACTGTTCCTGATTTGGCAATAAATTCCCATACATCCAATAATTAAAAGAAAAAGAAAAAAAAGAAAAAGAAAAAGAAATATTGCCTTAGAGGAATCAAGTGATTCATGACAAGTAGTAGTGCAATCCCTGATCCCTCTCTAGGGTTATAGAGGTTAAGATGAGGAGAACTTAACAGAGTTCCTCTACAAATTAACTAGTTATTTATATATGTACATGTGGCTATGGCTAATCTATTCTAAGAGCGACTATAGTATCTATATGCTACTATCTGTCAAGTCCTAAGTAATTCCCCACATCAGACAGCTTCTGCCCATATGTTCTCCCACCCATAGCAGCTACTTGATAGACATGTGATCAACCTCAGATTATCACTTGATCCTTCCCATGCTTATTACTTTTATGTTCTGACATTATAACCATTGTGTCATGATGTTGTTCATTAATTAATAAATAAAGAAAAAGAATAAGTGCCAGAGAAAATTATGACAAGAATCACTGATCTAGAGAAGGTGGTAGAAACTATCAATCAGAAGACAGTGCAAGGGGAACAGACAAGTAAAGTGAGGTGAACTTTGAAGCCTCTAGAAGAAGTATAGATAAACATTGGTATCAAGAAGATAGATACTTATAAAAGAAGAACAGTGAAGGCATTACTCATGTTACAAACTTCATTCAGCCATATCTCCACAAATATTTGCATGATTCCTATGGTCTAAGATGCATCTGAAAGCCCTCATGAAAACCTTTCAAAAGATGCCCAAAACATGTCAAAGCAATCAGTACCCATTGAGATATCAGTTAATCAGTGCCAGACACTGATCAGCAGATATCTCAGGAACTGCCAAACATGGACATTCACTTCCATGTGCACATGGAAGCTCTCTTCAATACACTTCTGACGACTATGAATAGATCTTGGAACAATAAGATCCTGTGGAGATACAAGAACCTCAAGGTTTGGTATAACACTAATCTATTACCCATAGATACACATCAATCCTTGAACATAAACAAGGACTGCTCCTTTTATGGTTAAGTTATCACTATTTCAGACACAAAAGGACTGCTATATATAGAACAATAGGTAGTAGACATGTGATGCTCTGTCCAGGTGCACAGACCATCTATTCATGTATATAAGGCTCTCTAGTCTGAGGATTAGACCTTAGACTCAACAATATCTTTTGTTGCTTAAACTACCTTGCTTGAGAATCATCAAATCATCAATTACAAATCTAGTAAGTGACCATTTGTAGTTCTTTTGTGATTGAAATAGAGATAACCTAACCATAGAGAAACAGTTCTTTGTTCTATTCAAGAACTGATGAGTATCTATGAGTAATAGATCAATGTTATGTCAAATATTAAAAGCTTTGTATCTCCACAGGATCTTATTGCCTTGGGATTTATTCATGATCATTAGAAGTATATTAAAGAAAGCTTCTATGTGCATATAGAAGCAGATGTTCATACTTGATAGTTTCCAAGATATTAATAGATTAGTCTCCAGCACTTGTTGACTTTATATCTTGATGGTTACTGATTGTTTTGGAACATTTTGCATATTGTTTGGAATGTTTTTCTTAAGAGCTTTTGTATAACGATTGAAGTTGTGGTTAAGTAACCCTAACCTCACTCACACTCTAAGTCAGAGTTGACAAAGAGAACTTGTTAGAGTCCTTGCTAGTTTGTTGTATACTACTTATACATGTTTGACTGTTTGTACTTATTTACTGATCCAAATGTATTACTTAATTAAAAGAAAAGAAAAAGAAAAGAAATATAAATATTGACTTAGGAGAATTTGGCAGTTTATGACATTTTGGGCATATCTTAGATTGTTAAAATTATGCCAGTATCTGTGAAGTTATAGCCAAATGAAGTTTATGATAGAGAGGTGAAAATATAATTTAAAAGTATACTCATAAAAGGTAAAAGTTATCTTAAGAGCTATCACAGAGTAGTGTCAGAGGTAGTAGTTAATAAAATAAATAAAATAAAATAAAATAATTACTCTAAGATCTGAATGATATCCAGAACTCAATTATAAGTATACTATCAAAGAAGTAAAAAAACAAAAAGCAAAATCCAGGATATTGACAAATAATATTTAAAAGTTGTTTCGTTAATGAAGAGAACAACCTTGGTTTCAACTTATATGTTGTGTCCCAATCTTCTGTCACTGTATTAGTCACTAACTTTGGAGTGTCAGAGTTGTCAGAGTACAAGTTGGAAAGGAGATATATGGAAAGGAGAAATAGACACAAGTAACATTAATTTACAAACTAAAGATCTACAATATAACTATTCAGTATATACTAAGTCCAAGAAAAGGAAATATATACAGAACACAGACTACAATGTAATTATAGGAGGTTTTGACTACTAGAAGATCTATTATAAAAAAGAGATTAATAATAATAGATTAATAAAATAAAAAGAAAAGAATTTTAAAAAAATAATTACAAAATTCCTGAATATGACAAGAACAAAGAAAGTATGAAATTAGTAAGAAAAACAGTCTCAATAGAAGTAAAATATAGACAAATTAAATCTATTCTTATGTTCCATTATAGTTATGACCAAATGAAGTTTGTGATACTAACAAAGATTGATCTGATTTAATTAACCTATAACCTATCTTTTGAGCCAAACTTTTACTCATAAACATCCTTATTGCCCCACTATCAAGCAGCACTTTCACTGTTTTTCCTTCATGGGTGTCTATCTTCTTTCATCCATACTTCTCTTAGAGGCTTAAAAGTTTACCTCACTTCTCTTACTTGCCCTCTTTACACCACTTTCTGATTGACAGTTTCTGCCACCTTCTCCAGATCAGTGATTCTAGCCCTCCCCTTCTAGGCTCTAGGCACTGATCATTCTAACCCTCCTTTCTAATTCTACCAAGGCATCTTTCTTCCTGTCTTGCATGGTGGACAGAAAATCTCTCCTTTCTTATTCTTTTCTTCTGCTTCCCCTACCACTGCATCTTTTCCTCCACATGCACTACACTTTACCCTTTCTGCTCTACCACTCTTTGCTTCCATCTCTCTCCAATTCTTGTGCCCTATTTCCCAACACTAAAAACACTACACTTCTTTCTCTTCTACCATTTGTCTTTTTACTTCTCAAACTCTGCAGTTCATTACCCTACTTGACAACACTTCAAACTTATTCTGGGAAATTAGTTTTTCCCACTGAGGTTGCTTACCAAAGACTGAACTCTTACAGTTGACTAGTAACCTTTTGCACAGATCTAACTTGTCAATACTCTAGACTCCTTGTTTCTTTCTTTCTTGGTATTGTACTTGTTGTTGAGCTCTGGACATTAATTGTTTGGACCACAGAGTATTTAGTTTTCTCTTTTCTATTATTATTAATTAGCATATATTACCTCTGCTATCTTCAATACTACTCCATGACACTCCACTTGATCATGAGATTTTGGCCATTGATATTAAAATTTAGAAGGAAGTGGTCAAAACTGCATGTTATTTATTTTCTTGTTCTGATATGTAACTGGATAGTCATGTAACCTCTCAGTTTTGTAGTGACCATCAGTTGAGGTAACTTAAGATCATACTCAGAGTTGACAAAGAGAACTCATTAGAGTTCCTGCTGGATTTGAGTATACTACTTATACCTATTCTACCTGGTCTGTGTACTACTTTCTCACAGTGATCATGTGACATCATGACATGACATGTGACTTCCCTGATTATGTAAGTCTGTTCTAAAAATAGAAAGTGAAAATAGAAAAAAAAAAAAAAAAGAGTTCTTGTGTCATGATTTATGATACTACCCCTTTCTCAAGGGTCCTTGTCCCAAGGACTTCTCATAGTTCATCATATGGGTCCCTTAAGGCACCTATATTATATTCTTTGTCTTTTAATTTCTCCAGATACTTTTTGTCTTCTTCAATTCTCTGTTGATCTTTCTCATCCTCTTCTTTATTCTACTCTTTTACTACTCCCCCCCTTGTACTCATTCTGTTCTTCCTCTATTCTTTTCAGGAATGAGTTCCTGTTGTATCTTGAGAATGGATTTCTTTTCCACCATCTCCAGTTTTCCTCCATTCGTTTCTAGTACTCCCTATCATACTTCTTATTTCCCTATCCATATAATAGCTTTGCCATATATCTTCCTAGTAGTTCTCTGCTAAAAGTTTTCTTGTCCTCTTCTGCCTCTTGTTGTCTTACTTCTTCTTCTTCCTCTCTATGATATTCCCTCTCAAAGTCTTCTACCAATTCCATTGCATTCTTTAAGTTTTCCTTGCTCTCCCATATATCTTCCTTGGCCATACATCCCTTCCATCATACTAGATATTTGTCTCTTCCTTGTATCTTTTTCTTATTCATAATCTTTTCTACTTCCCATTCTTTCTCTCCTTCAATTACCACTGATTATGGTGTTTCTTTTCTCTGTCCTTCAACTTGTGACTTGTATCTCTGTACTCTACTAACATTAACTACTGGATGTATCTTGATTGTACTTGGTAATTCTAATTCTGTTGCATTACTAGAAATAATTGCTTTCACTCTGTAAGGTTCCAGAAAGTGTTCTATGAATTTCTCTATATGTCTTCCAACCATCTGGTACTTGAGATCTTTAGTGCTGAGCAGCACTAAGTCACCTACTCTGTATTCCTCTACTTCTCCTCTCTCTCTGTCTGCATACCGCTTCATGTTTTTTTGCGCTTTCTGTAGCACTACTTTTGCTTCCTCCTGCACACTCTTTATCCTTTCTGCAAATTTTTCTGCTCCTTCATACTTCCCCTTCTTCCTCAACTTGAAGCCCAGTCTGGGGTTTTGTCCATGATTCGCTTGAAAAGGTGATACCTTAGTTCTAGTGTATACCTTATTATTGTATGCAAACTCAGCCATTCCCAACCATTCTGGCCACTGTTCTTGTTAATGATCAATGAACATTCAGAGATATTGTTCTAACTTCTGATTCATCCTCTCAGTTTTCCTATCTGTTTATGGGTGGAATACAGACGACAGTTTGGTATCGATCTCTAGCATCTGATTCAACTTCTTCATAATCCCTACTACAAACTGTGGTCCTCTATCAGAAATTATACTATCTGGTAGTCCATGTAATTTCCAGATGTTATCTCTAAATAGTTGTGCTAACTCTTCTGCATTTGTTCTCTCTGTAGTAGGTATGAAATACACCATCTTTGTAAATCTGTCCACTACTACTAAGATTGAGTCATATCCTTGTGCTAAGGGTAACTTTGTAATAAAGTCTGCACTAATGTAGGTCCATGCCTTCTCTGGAATTGAGTTCGGCATTAACTTTTCTGCTGGTAGTTGTGTTCAATTCTTATTGCACTGGCAGGCATTATACCCCTCCACATATTGTTTCACTTCTCTAGTGACCCCTGGCCACCAGAAGTTCCTTGTCACCAACTCTGCTGTCTTCTATTATCCTCCATGTCCTCCTACAGGCATATCATGATATAGCCTGATTACTTCTGCCCTTAATTTCTCATCTTTGGAGATGTACACTTTTCCTTTCCTTCAACATCAAACCATCCTCTTGATACCACTTCTCATCTCTCAATATTTTCACTCCTGCTTGCTTCATTTCTTCTACTGCTTTTACCACTTTGTCATCTCTTGCCTCACACTTCCTTACTTTGTCTAGTAAGTTGACCCCTTCTATTATCACTTCCACTATTCTGATCCCTTTCACCTCCAACCACTCTTTTTTTACTAATTTCTGCTCTTTGTTATCCTTCTCTACTCTAACCTCCCAGTCTGGCCTCCTACTTAATCTATCTGCCTTTCCCATTTTACTTCCTGAAATATGTTTCAACACGAAGTTGAACCTTGATAAGTATAAAGCCCATCTTGCTTGTCTTCGATTAAGCTTTTGATTACTTATGAAATACTCTAGGTTCTTATAATCTGTTCAGACCTCAAATTTACTTCTGGATTCCTCCAGGAAGTGTCTCTATGCTTCCAAACAGCATATTACAGCTAGCATTTCTTTATCATATATCTTGTAATTCATTTCCATTTCATTGAACACTTTAGAAATGTATGCCACTGGTCTCTATTTACTGTCTTTGCATTTGATTGACAGTACTCCTCCTGTTGCAAAATTAGAGGCATCCGTCTCCACTCTGAACTCTCTGTCTAGATTGGGTGCAACTAGTAAGGGTTTACTTGTAAAGACCTGCTTAAGCTGTTCAAATGCTGCCTGCTGTTCAGCTCCCCAATTCCACCTCTCCTCCTTTCTCGTTAGATTGTTTAAGGGTCAGGCCATCTTTGCAAAGTCCTTCACAAATTGCCTATAATAATTTGCAAGACCTAAAAATTTCCTAACATCCCTGACCGTCTTAGGTATAGACCAGTTCAACACTTCTGCCACTTTATTCTCTTCCATTTCAATCCTTCCCTGACCCATTACTACTCCCAGGAAGTTCATCTTCTGTACCTTCCAAGCACATTTCTCTGGTTTCACATATAGGTCATTTTCTTCTAGCCTCCTCAATACTTCTTCCACAATTGCATCATGTTCCTCTTCTGTTTCTGTTCCTATTAGTACATCATCTACAAATGCCGCCACCTTTCCCTCGTTGATCATGTCTCTTAGAATTTCATTCATCATGTCTTGGAACATAGCAGGTGAATTTGTCATTCTGAAAAACATTACTACTAGCTCATACAACCCCACATAAGTAGTGAAGGCTGCCTTCTACTCATCTCCTTCCTTGATCCTCACATTGTTATAGCCCCACCAGAGATCTATCTTAGTAAATACACTCTTATTTTCCATAGAGTCCACCAAGTTTGTAATTAGAGGCAGAGGATAATTATTTTTAATTGTCTGCTTATGGAGTCTCCTGTAGTCCATAACTGTAATGATTGAAGCTATGGTTGAGTAAACCTAACCTCATTTGCACTCTAAGTCAGAGTTGACAAAGAGAGCTCGTTAGAGTTTCTGCTAATTGGTTCAGCTACTTGTATGCAAATACATGTTTACAAGTATTTGCCTAACTATTTTATCTCACATATCTCTTTTGAGTCACAATGTTCTACATGCATTTGATATTACCTAATTAAAATAAAAGAAAAAGAAATAAAATAATCCACTACCATGGATTATCTAGCTCGTCTGCTGTTCTATAACAATAACCATGTGTTTTCCCCCATCTTTCTTGTCCACAAAGAATACTGGCAATGTCTGGAACAATTTAGAAGGCCTAATATACCCCTTCTTTAAATGCTTGTTGACAAACTTCTGCACTTCTTTCTTCTCATTTCTGAAAAGAGGATAAACTGGTATCCCTTCAAACTCCACCTTCCCAAACACTTTCAACCACTTATGGAACTACTTGGGCATTATTTCCTCTATTTTCCTCTATTTCCTTCTCTTGTCCCCAATCTTCCTTTTTATCTACTGCCCATCTAACAATCTTCTTTTTGTCCTCCCTTATTTCCTTCTTTCCCTTTACCTTTACTGCCTTGCTACACAGTGGTGGGCATCTCATCATTCTGACTTTCTCTTTCTCCCAATCTATCTCAGGATTACGAGCTGCTAGCCATAGCATGCCCAAAAATCATGTTTGTCTTTTCTAATTC
>Ga0153955_100322_pt1 | contig 27919 bp, 26 predicted proteins | sample TSFL039MetaG_FD_104744 | JGI IMG/M metagenome (GOLD analysis project Ga0153955, IMG submission 104744) | Attine ant fungus gardens microbial communities from Florida, USA - TSFL039 MetaG | ecosystem: Host-associated > Fungi > Mycelium > Unclassified | place: USA: Florida, Wekiwa Springs...
AACAGGCAGGTGCACTGGTTGACGCCCTTTTGGTCCTGCGCCAGCACAATCTCATCATGAGCAAGCTGGAATCCCGTCCAATTAACGGCAATCCCTGGGAAGAGATGTTTTATCTGGATGTGCAGGGTAATTTGCAGTCTGAGAAAATGCAGCAGGCACTGGAAGAACTTCGCGCCATGACGCGTTCACTGAAAGTTCTTGGCTGCTATCCCAGTGAGAATGTGATTCCTGTGGAACCCAAGCAATAGAAATGAAAAAGGCATCCGGTTGGATGCCTTTTGCTTTTAAGGACGGCTGTCGTTAGCCGATCGCAGTAAGCTTCTGCTTTCAACCAAAAAGCGTTTTGCGTGATCGCCAAACCAGGCCTCAACCCGATTGAAGCTGGCGATAAAGGCGTGCTTATCGCCTTGTTCCAGCAAAGCAATCGCTTCGCCAAATCGCTGATAATACCGCTTGATAAGATTCAGGTTATTTTCAGACGACATGATGATATCCGCATAGAGCTGGGGATCCTGAGCAAACAGGCGCCCAACCATTGCCAGCTCCAGCCGGTAGATAGGCGATGACAACGCCAGCAGTTGGTCAAGATTGACGTTCTCTTCCGCCAGATGCAGCCCATAAGCAAACGTCGCAAAATGGCGCAGGGCCTGAATAAAGGCCATGTTCTGATCGTGCTCTTCCGCACCGATACGATGAAGGCGCGCGCCCCATACCTGGATCTGCTCCAGAAACCACTGGTAGGCTTCCGGTTGTCGCCCATCACACCAGACCACAACCTGCTTGGCCAGGCTGCCGCTGTCAGGCCCAAACATTGGATGCAGACCCAATACTGGCCCGCGATGTGCGGCCAGCATCGCCTGCAAAGGGCGATGTTTAACCGAGGCAAGATCCACCAGAATGCAGTCATCCGGCAAGGGAGGAAGCCGGTTAATCACCGCCTCTGTCAGATGAATAGGGACACTGATCATCACCATACCGGCATCCGCCAGCAATGTATCCGCCTTGTCCCAGTCATCTTTGTCCAGCGTCTTTACCGCATAGCCAGACAACGTCAGCATTTTATTGAACAGGCGCCCCATCTGCCCTTCACCGCCGATAATCACGATTGGGCGAAGCGCAGGACACAATGTTTTAAAACCTTTATCGTTTTCGCTGGCGTAAGATTCACGCATCACCCGGCGTAATACGTCTTCGATCAAGTCCGCAGGAACACCGAGGGCCTCAGCTTCTTTACGACGCGACGCCAGCATCGATGCTTCACGTTCAGGGACATAGACCGGCAAACCATGGCGGCTTTTGACTTCACCCACTTCAGCGACCAGTTCCAGACGTTTTGCCAGCAGATCCAGTAAAGCTTTATCTACCGTATCAATTTGTTCACGTAATGCGTTTAGTTCCGCGACCATTACCTATCAGACCTCGTGTGAAAAACGCGCCGCCAGCGCCCCTTGTAGCTCATGATGCATGCCACGCAGTAAATCTTCGGTAACCTGCCAGTTGATGCAGGCATCCGTGACGGAAACACCGTACTTCATCTCGCTGCGCGGCTGCTCAGAAGACTGGTTGCCTTCATGGATGTGACTTTCCAGCATCAAGCCAATAATTGAGCGGTTACCTTGTTTGATTTGCGCAACGGCAGATTCCGCTACACCGGGCTGACGGCGGTAATCTTTATCGGAGTTACCATGGCTGCAATCTATCATTAAGGCCGGACGGAGTCCCGCTTTTAGCATGGCGGCTTCGCACTGCGCCACATCTTCAGGGCTGTAGTTGGGCGCTTTTCCTCCGCGTAAAATGACGTGGCCATCCGGATTACCCTGCGTTTGCAGCAGGCAGACCTGGCCAGACTGATTGATCCCGACAAACCGGTGAGGCATCGCCGCCGCACGCATGGCATTAATCGCCGTGCCCAGGCTGCCATCAGTCCCGTTTTTGAAGCCAACCGGCATGGAGAGCCCTGACGCCATCTCACGGTGCGTTTGCGATTCCGTTGTACGCGCACCGATCGCCGACCAGCTGAAGAGATCGCCCAGATACTGTGGGCTGTTAGGATCCAGCGCTTCCGTAGCTAAAGGCAGGCCCATGTCGACCAGATTAACCAGCAATTCACGTGCAATATGCAGCCCTGCTTCCATATCAAATGAGTTATCCATGTAAGGATCGTTGATCAACCCCTTCCAGCCAACGGTTGTGCGGGGTTTCTCAAAGTAGACGCGCATAACAAGATAGAGTTGATCACTCACCGTTTCGGAAAGGGTTTTTAAACGACGCGCATAATCAAGAGCGGCTTCTGTGTCATGAATAGAGCAAGGACCGCACACCACTAACAGACGTGGATCGCGACCGGCAATGATATCGGCAATGGTCTGGCGCGATGCCGCGATTTGCGCCTGCTGCGCAGGGCTTAACGGAAACTTGGTTTTCAGCTCTTCAGGGGTGATCAACACTTGTTCATTCGCAATGTGAACATTGTTTAGCGCGTCTTTTTGCATCTTGCTGTCCTTTACACTCATTTATGCGTTTACAGGATCCTCACAGAGGATGTGGCACTACTGTACCATAACTGATACACGCAACAATGCTGGATGTACACTTTATTTACCACTACCCGTAAAAGCCTTGGCAAAATAAATTAAATACCAATAAAAACAAAATATTAATAAAAAAAATGAACTCAAAAGTCGCTGAATGTGTAAACTTTAATATACATACAAGAATTTTACGTGGCGGTATCGCCTGTTAAGATAAGCGCATTCCCACAGAGAGGCAGAAATATGGTTCAGATTCCACCAACAATCCGGCTACGTCCTTTTCAGTTAAACGATGTCGAGGCATTTACCGCGGCGGTAAATGCCTCACTTGATACCCTTTTGCCCTGGATGAGCTGGGCACACGAAAACTATCAGCCTCATGAGGCTGAAAGCTGGATTCGCTTTACCCACTTACAACGGGCGGTACGAGAATCAGAAGAGTTTGCGATTGTGGATGCGCAGGATCGTCTGTTAGGCGGTGCTGGTTTTCGTTTTGCCAGCGAGCCGGGCGCGTTGTGTTCCCTCGGTTACTGGGTGCGCAGCGATGCACAGCGCCAGGGCGTGGCTACGCAGGCGGTGAAGTTATTACTGGAATTTGGCTTTGCGCGGCCGGATGTGCAGACAATCGAACTGCTGGCGGTGGAGAACAACTATGCCAGCCGGCGAGTGGCAGAAAAAAGCGGTGGGCGCTTTATCGATTACCGTTATGGCTTAATTGTCCTGGACAGCGGGCCAGTAAACGCGGCGATCTATCATTTTCAGCGCCCCTGATGTCAGGTCAGCCGGGCGTTCTCAGAGGCTATAAGCCTCAACATAAGCGATAAGCCAGTCGTCAACGGTCATGCTTTCATTTGTCCGCCAGACAATAACCATGCCGTACTCAATCCGGTCCAGTTCGAATGCGCGTAACTCTCTGTAAAAATGACTATAACCTTTAATAAATCGCCCATCGCAGGATTCCACATCGACGCGTTGGTAAACGACCTTGCCCTCATAGTCAAAATAACTGAAGCCGATCTCTTTCATGTTCAGCCAGGGCATATCCACATCGACTAACGGGATATGCGGCTTAACTGCCGTGGCTTTCTGCTTCTTACGCGCCATTTCCTTTCTGTGTTCACGGCCAGCCCAGACAATGATGAGGTTCAGCGCCACCAGAATCAGGGCCGGACCATATAATCCAATGGCGAGAAACAGGGGAAACAACACGAACACCATGAGGGACCACAGCACGGTCAGAATGCGGCAAAGCCATAGATTGCTGTTGCCTTCCAGCGCATAGCGGGCTGAACGAAATGAGGCGATGGAAAGTAAAAATCCAGAAAGAAAAAAAAGAGCGTCCTTCACAACCTGTCCTTATGATAATGCGCACCTTCCCGGGCAACCCCTCTCATGGGCGAGACGACGAAAATCGGGGAGGCAATATTTATGCAGCCGCTCATGACAGCGTGCTTTTATTTTGCAGTACGGCCCTGTCTTCAACGCGCGAACGGCGGGACACATGTTACCTGAAAACACCGGCAGAGACGCCATCCCTTGCTGACGGGAGTGATCGTGATCGTCCTTCACGCCGGGATTCGTCATCCTAAACGACAATCCGCCCTGTCAGGCCGACAGACCCGGACTGCGGGCTGCATCGGGTAAGTCTTTTCTGTGAAAGCGTTTCTCTGGCAATAAAAAAAGGGGCTGGCATGCTGCCAACCCCTTGTTTGCTATTAACTTTTAGATGTCGCGTTAGCGATACCTTAGCTAAGACGCTCTTTGATACGAGCAGACTTACCAGTACGCTCACGCAGGTAGTACAGTTTGGCTTTACGCACAGCGCCACGACGTTTAACAGCGATGCTGTCAATTACCGGAGAGTGAGTCTGGAAGACACGCTCAACGCCTTCGCCGTTAGAAATCTTACGAACAGTGAATGCAGAGTGCAGACCGCGGTTACGGATAGCGATAACCACGCCCTCGAATGCCTGCAGACGTTTTTTAGAACCTTCAACGACCCATACTTTCACTTCCACGGTATCACCCGGACGGAAGGAAGGTACGTCCTGTTTCATCTGCTCTTGTTCAATTTGCTTAATAATGTTGCTCATAATTAAATCTCTTATCCTGGGTAAACTGATAGTCAGGGAAGATTACTCTTCCGCATCATCGTTTTGTTGCTGGTGTTCCTGTTGGAACGCCTTAAGCAACCTTGCTTGCTCTTCAGTCAGAGCCAGGTTTTCCAGAAGTTCAGGTCTTCTCAGCCAGGTACGGCCTAGCGACTGTTTCAGGCGCCACTGGCGAATATCGGCATGGTTGCCCGACAGTAATACTGGCGGAACCTCCATCCCTTCTAACACTTCAGGTCGGGTATAGTGTGGACAATCCAGCAATCCCTCCGAGAACGAATCCTCATCGGCTGACGCCTGCTTGCCGAGTACTCCCGGAATGAACCGGGCGACTGCGTCAATCATCGTCATTGCGGGCAGTTCCCCACCGCTGAGAACGTAATCACCGATTGACCATTCTTCATCAATTTCGGTCTGGATTACGCGCTCATCAATCCCTTCATAGCGGCCACAAACAAGAATTAACTTGTCGCGTGACGCCAGTTCGCAAACGCCCTGTTGGTCCAGTTTGCGCCCCTGAGGTGAAAGATATATCACCCTGGCACCCTCTCCCGCCGCTGCTTTCGCTGCGGAGATGGCATCCCGTAAAGGTTGTACCATCATCAGCATTCCCGGTCCGCCACCATAAGGACGATCGTCCACAGTACGGTGCCGGTCGTGCGTGAAGTCACGTGGACTCCAGCTTTGAACGCTGAGCAGGCCATTTTTTACTGCCCGGCCAGTTACCCCGTAATCGGTAATAGCGCGAAACATTTCTGGAAACAGGCTAATTACACCAATCCACATTGTTTTCGCCGTTACGTTACCGTTTGATTCGGAGATCAAAAACCAGGATCCCAATCTACTTCAATAAGGCCAGTAGCGAGATCGACTTTCTTGATAACCTGTTCATCAAGAAACGGAATTAACCGCTCCTGTACACCAAACGCATCTTTCAGGTTTGCCTTCACGACGAGAACGTCGTTCGAACCGGTTTCCATCATATCGATGACTTTACCCAGCTCGTAGCCTTCAACGTTGACCACCTTGCAACCCATCAGGTCTTTCCAGTAGTACTCACCGTTTTCCAGCGCAGGCAGTTGCGTCGAGTCGACCTGAATTTCGCAATTGGTCAACTGTGCCGCCGCATCCCGATCGTCAATGCCTTTGACTTTGATGATCAGGTCCTGATTGTGGTGCTTCCAACTATCCAGTTCCACCTGCTGCCATTTACCGGCGCGCTGGATAAACCAGGGTTGGTAGTCAAAGATGCTTTCAGCGTCTTCAGTGGAGGAAAACACTTTGAGCCAGCCGCGAATGCCGTATGCAGCGCCCATTTTGCCCAATACAATCGGGTTAACAGGTGCCTGTGCGGCAAGTTGTCTGCTCATGCTCACCACCGTGACAGATTAAGCTGCTTTCTTTGCTTCTTTGATCAGCGCGTTAACGCGATCAGAAAGCGTTGCGCCCTGGCCAACCCAGTGCTCGATACGATCCAGATCCAGACGCAGTGCTTCAGCCTGACCAGAAGCGATCGGGTTGAAGAAACCTACGCGCTCGATGAAGCGACCGTTGCGTGCATTGCGGCTGTCAGTAACGACGACCTGATAGAACGGACGCTTTTTAGCGCCGTGACGTGCCAAACGAATTGTTACCATAACATCCTCTTCAGTTAATAAAACACCCGGCCCCCATCGAGGAACGGGGTCCGGGTGCTGTATAAAAAGCCCGAAAATTTTACTCATTTTGGCGCAAAAAGCAACCTAAACTGAGCCATCCCAGGCTTTTTTGTGGAACCCCTTAGCGTCCAGGGAAACCTGGCGGCATCATACCTTTCATGCCGCGCATCATTTTCGCCATTCCGCCCTTCTTCATTTTCTTCATCATCCGCTGCATGTCGTCGAACTGCTTTAATAAGCGGTTAACGTCCTGCACCTGCATACCGGAGCCGGTGGCAATACGGCGCTTACGTGAGCCTTTGATGATTTCTGGTTTTTCGCGCTCTTTGCGCGTCATCGAATTGATGATGGCTTCCATGCGCACCAGCACTTTGTCATCCATCTGCGATTTCACGTTGTCAGGCAGTTGCCCCATGCCCGGCAGCTTGCCCATCAGGCTCGCCATTCCGCCCATGTTGCGCATCTGCTTCAGTTGCTCAAGGAAATCATTGAGATCAAAACCGTCGCCGGTTTTCAGCTTCTTCGCCAGTTTTTCCGCTTGCGCGCGGTCAACTTTGCTCTCGATATCTTCAATAAGCGAGAGGACGTCGCCCATACCAAGGATGCGTGAGGCGATACGATCCGGATAAAACGCTTCCAGCGCATCGGTCTTCTCGCCCATCCCCATAAACTTGATTGGCTTGCCCGTGATATGGCGAATCGACAGCGCGGCACCGCCGCGCGCGTCACCATCCACTTTCGTCAGGATAACCCCGGTCAGCGGCAGCGCTTCATTAAAGGCCTTCGCGGTATTCGCCGCATCCTGACCGGTCATGGCATCCACGACAAACAGGGTTTCAACCGGATTAATCGCGGCATGAACCTGTTTAATCTCGTCCATCATCGCTTCGTCTACGTGCAGACGACCTGCGGTATCCACCAGCAATACATCGTAAAACTTGAGTTTGGCTTCACGCAGCGCGTTGTTGACGATATCAACAGGCTTCTGGCTCAGATCGGACGGGCAGAAATCCACCCCCACCTGTTGTGCCAGGGTTTCCAGCTGTTTGATCGCCGCCGGGCGATAAACGTCCGCGGACACCACCAGCACTTTTTTCTTGTGCTTTTCACGCAGGAATTTACCCAGCTTACCCACACTGGTGGTTTTACCCGCACCCTGCAGGCCCGCCATCAGCACGACAGCCGGCGGCTGCGCGGCCAGATCCAGCGCGTTGTTTTCTGCGCCCATCGCCGCAACCAGTTCATTGCGGACGATTTTGATAAATTCCTGCCCCGGCGTCAGGCTTTTATTGACGTCATGGCCCACCGCGCTTTCTTTTACGCGGTTAATGAAATCCCGCACCACCGGCAGCGCAACGTCAGCTTCCAGCAATGCCATGCGCACTTCGCGCAGCGTGTCTTTGATGTTGTCTTCAGTCAGCCTTCCGCGGCCGCTGATATTGCGCAGGGTTTGCGACAAACGATCGGTTAAATTGTCAAACATTGTCTCTCACTTAAAAAAAATCGCGAGGCGCCATATCGGCAGAATGCGGCGGATTATAACACGAAGCCGAGCCGATCTCTTCAATTCCACCTCAGATCGTTTGGAGCCTGCTTCGCCTGGCGCTATACTGCCCTTTTCCTTTATCTGACTGATGCCTGAAAGGAACTATGTCCGTTTTCGCGATTGTGGCGCTGTTCGCCTACTCCCTGAGTCTTGCACTCATCATCCCCAGCCTGTTGAAACGTCAAAGCGGCTGGCGTCGGTTAGCTGTGTTGTCGGCCTGTGTGGCGCTTGTCACCCACGCCGTCGCCCTGCAGCAACGAATTTTCGCTGTCGATGGCGGGCAAAACCTCAGCCTGCTGAATATTGGTTCGCTGGTCAGCCTGCTGATCTGTGCCATTATGACCATTGTTGCCTCACGGAATCGTGGCTGGTTACTGCTGCCGATTGTCTACAGCTTTGCCTTAATTAACCTGGCTTTTGCCACATTTGTACCGAACGCATTCATTACCCATCTTGAAACAACGCCAGGCATTATGATCCACATTGGCCTGTCGCTGTTTGCCTATGCCACGCTGATTATTGCGGCGTTGTATGCGTTACAGCTGGCATGGATTGACTACCAGTTGAAAAACAAAAAGCTGGCCTTCACGCAGGATATGCCACCGCTGCTGACCATTGAACGGAAGATGTTCCACATCACCCAGGTCGGCGTGGTGTTACTGACGCTGGTGCTGTGTACGGGCCTGTTCTATATGCACGATCTGTTCAGCGCCGAGAACGTGGATAAAGCCGTGCTGTCCATAATTGCCTGGTTTGTCTACATCGTTTTGCTCTGGGGCCACTATCATGAAGGCTGGCGCGGTCGCCGTGTGGTGTGGTTCAACTGCAGCGGCGCTGTGCTGCTGACGATGGCTTATTTCGGCAGTCGCGTGCTTCAGCATCTGCTTATTCACAGTTCTTAATCAAAAGGAAGTTTTGCGGTGGAACATGTTTCGACCACGACCCTGATTGTCACGCTCATCATCATGGTGTTGGTTTCAGCCTACTTTTCGGGTTCTGAGACCGGCATGATGACGCTCAATCGGTATAAATTGCGTCATCAGGCAAAAAATGGTCACCGCGCCGCCCGCCGCGTTGAAAAGTTGTTAAAGCGTCCCGATCGCCTTATCAGCCTGGTGCTCATCGGGAATAACCTGGTCAATATCCTTGCGTCCGCCATTGGCACCATTGTGGGAATGCGCCTGTATGGTGACGCCGGTGTGGCGATTGCGACGGGTGTTCTGACCTTTGTCGTGCTGGTTTTTGCCGAGGTGCTCCCTAAAACCGTTGCTGCACTTTATCCAGAAAAAGTCGCCTATCCCAGTAGCTTTCTGCTGGGCCCGCTGCAGTACGTTATGCTGCCGCTGGTCTGGTTACTGAATACCATTACGCGTCTACTGATGCGTCTTGTTGGCATTCGGGCTGAAGGGGCTATCAGTTCCGCGTTAAGTAAAGAGGAACTGCGCACTATCGTTTATGAATCACGTACGCACATGTCCCGACGCAACCAGGACATGTTGCTGTCCGTACTGGACCTGGAAAAGGTCAGCGTGGACGATATTATGGTGCCACGCAATGAAATCGTCGGCATCAATATCAATGACGACTGGAAATCCGTGATTCGTCAGCTCAGCCACTCACCGCACGGTCGTATTGTACTGTTCCGCGACTCACTGGATGACTGCGTGGGCATGCTGCGCGTGCGTGAAGCCTGGCGCATGATGACGGAGAAAAAAGAGTTCACTAAAGAGATGTTGCTGCGTGCCGCTGATGAAATTTACTACATCCCGGAAGGCACTCCGCTTAATACGCAGTTGGTGAAGTTTCAGCGCAACAAGAAAAAGACCGGTCTGGTCGTTGATGAATATGGCGATATTAAAGGGTTGATCTCTATCGAGGATATTCTGGAAGAAATTGTCGGGGACTTCACTACCTCAATGTCTCCGTCGCTGGCCGAAGAGGTCATGCCGCAAAACGATGGCTCGGTGCTCATTGAAGGCAGCGCCAATATTCGTGAGATCAACAAAGCTTTCAACTGGCAGTTACCCGAGCAGGAAGCGCGCACGATTAACGGCATGCTGCTGGAGGCGCTGGAAGAGATCCCCACCGTTAATACGCGAGTCCGGGTGAATCATTACGACGTCGATATCCTGGATGTGCAGGATAATATGATTAAGCAGGTGCGCATTACGCCACAGACGCCGCTTAAACAGTCTGTAGGCTCCTGAGCAGAATAAAGCCGCCTTTTAGGGCGGCTTTTTATTGGCCTGGCTCCTGCTTTTTGCATAAACGGCGAGCCGTAACCCAATAAAAAACGCCGCGTATGCGCGGCGTTTTTGTGAGAACAGCCCAGACTAGATGTGCAGCTCTTTCAGCTTTTCAGCAGGCAGTTTCAGATCGTCATTGTGGTTAACGCCGATCTCCTGTGCCAGCACATTACGGGCAATTTGCTGCGCTTCATCCAGCGAATGCAGCTTGTAACTTCCACACTGGTATTCATTCAGCTCAGGAATCTGGTTCTGATCTTTCACTTTCAGCACATCTTCCATCGCGCCTTTCCAGGCCTGTGCCACACGTTGCTCATCTGGCGCACCAATCAGGCTCATGTAGAAGCCGGTACGGCAACCCATAGGTGAAATATCGACAATTTCTACGCCATCACCGTTGAGGTGGTTACGCATAAAACCTGCAAACAGATGCTCAAGCGTATGGATGCCACGTTCAGTCAGAATATCGATATTGGGGCGACAAAAACGCAGATCGAAAACGGTAATCGTATCGCCATGCGGCGTCTTCATGGTTTTTGCAACACGCACGGCGGGCGCGGCCATGATGGTATGATCTACAGTAAAACTATCCAGTAATGGCATACGTCACCTCTTAGTCTGAAAAATTTTTTATGAACGATGAAACTTTTCCGATCGCCCAGCGTCTGAATATATGAAAGACGCGCATTTGTTATCATCCATCCCTGACAACAGAGATGTTAATTTGGCCACAGTGATGTGGCCTTTTTCTTTTCTACCCTTCCCGGCTGGCCAGATAGGTTTCAAAATCCAGCGTATCACTCGCTTCGAGCTGCTGTTGCGCTGCAACAGATGCCTGCGCCTGTTGCGCAAAGTCTTCTGGCTTTAACACTTCCAGCGGCTCATTAACCAGCAGCTGACGATACTGTTCCGCCAGCATAATCCCCGTGCCCGTTACGCCGTGTTCTTTCATGGCATTCAGAATACGTGCCGAATAGGTTAGCTCAGGATCGTCAAAGGATGCTACCAGTTCATCGCAGACCTGCTGATATTCAGTGGTGCCCTGATTACTGTCCAGCGCTTCTGCGACGCGGCGCAGGTCGGCGAACAAGGTTTTGCCCACCTCGCGCAGTGAATATTCCGCCTCACCACATCCTACCGCAATCTTCAGGTCAGGCTTACGTCCTTCCAGCACTACGCGGTTCCAGTTCTGCCGGCTACATTGTAATTCATCAGCGCTCATTTCAGGCGCGTCTGCCAGCGTGCACCAGATCAGGAACAGATCGAGGAAGCGGACCTGATTCTCATCCACACCAACAGGTGAGAAGGGATTAATGTCCATGGAACGCACTTCAATGTACTCAATACCACCCCGTAACAGCGCATCTGATGGAGCTTCTCCGGAACGGGTAACGCGTTTCGGACGAATCGGCGCATAGAGTTCATTTTCAATCTGCAATACGTTGGTATTCAGCTGTAACCAGTTGCCCTCAGCATCCCGGGTGCCCATCTTCACAAAGTCTTCTGAAGGCGTTTTAATCGCTTTTTTCAGTGCGCTGACGTAACCCTCAAGGGAATTAAAGGTAATGCCCAATGCGCTTTGTGACTTGTTGGTGTAACCCAGGTCGCTCAGACGTAACGATGTCGCGTAAGGCAGCCACAGCGTGCCTTTGTCATCGTGTTTAAACGGCAGTGCGCTTTCTTTGCCCTGCAGGAAGCTGGAGCAGATAGCGGGCGATGCGCCAAACAAATAAGGAATGACCCAGCCAAAGCGATAATAGTTACGAATCAGGCGCAGATAGCCCGCAGAAATCGTCTCTTTACCACTTTCGTAATCTTTTACGTCTGCCCATGCCTGCCAGAACGACAGCGGCAGAGAGAAATTATAGTGAATGCCGGAGATGGTTTGCATCAGCGCACCATAGCGGTTTTTAAGCCCCTGGCGATACAGCGTTTTCATCCGACCAATATTCGATGTGCCATACTGCGCCAGCGTAATCTTATTGGCGTCCTCAATCAGGCAAGGCATGCTGAAAGGCCACATGCGTTCGTCACCGAGCTCATCCGCAACATGGCGGTGGACATCGCGCAAAAACGCCAGCATATGCTCAATGCTGTGATCGACTGGGGTAATGAACTCTAACAGCGTCTCAGCAAAGTCAGTGGTGATCCAGTCATGCTTAAGCGCCGATCCGAGCGACGCAGGATGCGCAGTCGTTGCAAGATGTCCATCCGGCTGCACGCGCAACGTTTCACGTTCGATGCCACGACCAATGCCTTTTAATGCATCAGGATGCGCCTCCAGCCAGGATAACGCTTTTGATACGTCGGGGATCACATTAACCTCCGGCTGTGTGAATAATTTATTTTTGTTCAGCATAGTGTTAACCCTAGCCCCGAATCTGTACGAATCAATGCCACCATTCCATGCCCTGTAATGTGGCGGTCGCAATAACGATGTAACGCAGAGTTTTGCCAATCGCCAGAAACAGCACAGTGGGTAGCCAGGCAAAACGCAACCAGCCTGCAAGCACGCAGAGCAAATCACCCACTACCGGCAACCAACTCAATAACAAAGCCGCCGGCCCAAGCCGCTGCAACCATGCCATTGCTGTTTCATGCCATCGCCCCTGACGTTTTAACGGCAATAAGCGACCCAAAATTATGTTGGTCAAGCCACCCAGGGTATTCCCTAACGATGCGACTCCAATCAACCCGTAAACTGATGCGCTTTTCGCGATCAGCAATGCAACCAACAGCGCCTCTGAGCTACCCGGAAGTAGCGTCGCACTAAGAAAGCTGCTGCTCAATAAAGACAGATATGCCAGCGTCTCGCTCACAGCAGACGGACATCAACCACGGCCATACCTGCGGCTTTCGCTGCCTGTACGCCAAAATCTGCGTCTTCAAATACCACACAACGCGCCGGTTCAACGCCCAGTAATGCCGCACAGCGCAGGAACGTCTCGGGCTCCGGTTTGTGATGCTCGACGTCATCCGCCCCAACCACCGCCGAGAAGAGATCTCTGACACCCAGATGATTAAGAAGTGCATCTGCCATGGCGTGCTGGCTACCGGTGCCAACAGCCAGTGGTCGACGTCCGTGATAAGCCTTAACGACGTCCATTAACGGAAGCGGCTGGACATTTTCCAGCAGCATCGCTTTCACTGCCGCCGTTTTTTCTGCGGCAAGCAGATAAGGATCGTGATCGGCGTTATTAGTTTCGACAATTAGCTGCGCCAGCCGCCATGATGGCGCACCATTGAAATCCATCATGCGCGCTTCATCAAACGTTAAGCCATAACGCGTCAGCACCTGACGCCACGCTTTTCGATGTGTCGGTTCTGTATCAAGAATAGTCCCGTCCATATCGAAAATCAGGGCGTCGTATTGATCGTAGATTGTCACAGAGGACCTCCAACAAATGAGCCACTACTTTAGCTGAATGTGCGTAGGTTGTCGCCAGGCGGGATGAACAGCAAATGCTTTGAAAGCATTAGCTATTTTAGTTTTCAGATAAAGGTGATCGTGATGGAAAGCCTGTAACCCTTCGAATTTCCAATGGTTTTAGCAGGAAAGCAGAACGTAAGCATTATGTTAAGAAAGCCGAAGTGCCTGCCATCCGGGACAGAAAGTTTACGTCGCGATAAACACGATATTCCTTACAAAATCAGCCTGATCGGGAGGAATTCAATACTATGTTTATGACTAAAACAGTTAAGTTGGCGTTCTGGATTGCGACGGTAAGGCTGGCTGTTACGCACCTGCTGCACCAGGAAGGCGTTGAATGAAATACACGACGCCAATCCTTGCTTTTGCGTTTAGCACGCGTGGCGAGGTTGTGTGGACTGTCAGGTGGAGCGCAGAGAGAAGGCGTTTGAAGATTAATCGCGATACACCGGGAGGATGATTCGGCGGGACCTTACCCTTCGGGCCGTTGCTGTTGCAACGCTGGTTCTGACTGGCAGACTGAATGGCTTACAGACCAGAAACATATGTTCGTACTGAAAAGTAGGGTGCATCCGGGAGGATGATTCGGCTGACGCCTTACCCTTCGGGCCGTTGCTGTCGCAACGTTATCCTCCCTGGTTCTGACTGACAGACTGAATGGCTTACAGACCAGGAACACATGTTCGTACTGAAAAGTATGGTGCATCCGGGAGGATTCGAACCTCCGACCGCTCGGTTCGTAGCCGAGTACTCTATCCAGCTGAGCTACGGATGCATTTAGAAATCTTTTATGGAACGGCAGAAATCAACCTGGGGATAATACGAAGAATGGTGTATCCGGGAGGATGATTCGGCTCGCGCCTTACCCTTCGGGCTATTGCTGTCGCAACGTTATCCTCCCTGGTTCTGACTGACAGATTAAATGTCTTACAGACCAGGAACACACGTCCATACTGGAAAGTATGGTGCATCCGGGAGGATTCGAACCTCCGACCGCTCGGTTCGTAGCCGAGTACTCTATCCAGCTGAGCTACGGATGCATTATGAAATTCTTGTACAACGCAGGGTGCTAACGACTCACCATGAAGGAATTGCTAATTCACTTTACAACTCTGTTCCGATACCGTTCTCTGCTGGCGCGTAGCCTTGCATCAACGTGTCCATATTCAACGATATGGTGCATCCGGGAGGATTCGAACCTCCGACCGCTCGGTTCGTAGCCGAGTACTCTATCCAGCTGAGCTACGGATGCATCGGAAATGGCGGTGAGGGAGGGATTCGAACCCTCGATACAGCTTTTGACCGTATACTCCCTTAGCAGGGGAGCGCCTTCAGCCTCTCGGCCACCTCACCTTACGCGTTCTTCCGAACTGTGCTTCTGAACTTTGTTTCCGCTCATCGGCACTGCGTGGCGCACATATTACTTTCCCGGACTTATAAGTCAAACAATTTTTCGGAAGGTTTTTTCTGTTTGCACAAATGACAGGCAATTGGGACAAAATGACGGCAAAAAGGGTGAATAATCAACAATGAAAGATGATGAAGTTAACAAAAATAGGCGATAAACAGAAAAAAGGAAATTAAGCGGCGGGAGGAAAAAGGGGAGCGTCTCGCACAGGTGCGAGACGCAGAATCTGTCAGACGTTAGTTTGTTGCGTTTTTTCGGCCTGGATGCGCTGGTAAATCTCTTCGCGATGCACAGACACTTCTTTGGGTGCGTTAACACCAATACGGACCTGGTTACCTTTGACGCCCAGCACCGTTACAGTCACCTCATCGCCAATCATGAGGGTTTCACCAACTCGACGAGTTAGAATAAGCATTCTTTGCTCCTTGAAAGATTAAAAGAGTCGGGCTCATACAGCTTCCCGGCGTTATCCATCACTTAACGCTGTACACAGGTTATGAGAAATACACCATTGCACATCAACGCGCCAATACATTCTGCTGATAAATAGTTTAGCCGAAATACGCTACATCAACCCGACTTTGTCACTAGCAAATTTAACACCGTATTAAAAAGCGCCGGAACACCAGTTCTGACGCTTGCTACGATGAATTATTTTATTTCATCACAGACGGCTCGAAACCCATCCTTCAACACCTGCCAGCGCACCTTTCAGTGCCGTAGCATCACTGCCACCTGCCTGCGCCATATCAGGTCGACCACCGCCTTTCCCGCCCACTTTCGGGGCAAGTTCAGCAATCAGCTCTCCCGCTTTTACGCGGTCGGTAAGATCTTTTGTTACGCCAGCAATCAATGACACTTTGCCCTCAGCGACAGTGGCCAGAACAATGATGGCTGAACCCAGCTGATTTTTAAGATCATCAACCATAGTGCGCAACATTTTCGGATCGGTGTTACTGAGCTCTGTCACCAGCAGCTTCGCGCCTTTCACATCAATGGCGTTGTTGCCAAGCTGGGCACTTTCCTGCGCCGCCTGCTGATCGCGCAACTGCTGTAATTCTTTTTCCAGCGACCGCACGTGATCAACCAGCCCACGCACTTTGTCGTTCAGGTTACTGCTGTTGGCTTTCACCAACTGAGCAATGTCCTGTAACTGACTGCTCTGGGCATAAACCTGCGCAAGTGCTGCTTCACCCGTGACCGCTTCAATGCGGCGAATACCGGCTGCGCTACCCGATTCAGCCTGAATACGGAACAGACCAATATCCCCCGTACGTGCAGCGTGCGTACCACCACAGAGTTCGACAGAGAAATCGCCCATGGTCAGTACACGCACGCGTTGGTCATATTTTTCGCCAAACAGCGCCATTGCGCCTTTCGCCTTCGCCGCCTCAAGATCCATCACGTCGGTTTCTACCGGTAAGTTGCGACGGATTTGCGCGTTCACAATATCTTCGACCTGACGAATCTCCTGAGGTTTCATGGCCTCAAAATGAGAGAAGTCAAAACGCAGGTATTTATCGTTAACCAGAGAGCCTTTCTGTGCGACGTGCTCACCCAGCACCTGACGCAAGGCAGCATGCATTAAGTGCGTTGCGGAGTGATTCAGACGGATACGTGCACGACGTGCTTCATCAACCACCGCCTCCACGCGGTCGCCAATGCGCAGCTGACCGCTGCTCACTTTGCCAATATGCCCAATTGCCTGGCCATATTTCTGCGTATCCTGAACCTGGAATTCAACGTTATTGCCTTTCAGCACACCGGTATCGCCAACCTGACCACCCGACTCGCCATAGAAAGGCGTTTCATCCAGCACTACCACCGCATCCTGCCCTGCCGAAACGACGTCAACCGCTTCACCTGCGACGAACAGCCCTTTCACCGTCGCGGCCAGGTCCAGTTGGTCATAGCCTTTAAAGGATGAGGCCGCATCTGTGCGGATGACATTGCTGTAGTCAGCGCCGAAGCCGCTGGCTTCACGGGCCCGTTGACGCTGTTGTTCCATGGCTTTTTCAAAACCGGCTTCGTCAATTTTGAGATTACGCTCACGGCAGACATCGGCCGTTAAATCGGCAGGAAAACCAAAGGTATCGTACAAACGGAAGACAGTTTCACCATCCAGCGTATCGCCTTTCAGTTTAGCCAGTTCGTCATCAAGCAGGGCCAGGCCACGCTCCAGCGTTTTCGCAAACTGCTCTTCTTCGCTCTTCAGAACATTTTCAACCTGAGCCTGTTGGCGCTGCAGCTCTTCGCCAGCCGCCCCCATCACCTCAATCAGTGGCGCAACCAGTTTGTAGAAGAACGCCTCTTTCGCACCCAACATGTTGCCGTGACGCACTGCACGACGAATGATACGGCGCAGAACATAACCGCGGTTTTCGTTCGACGGGATCACGCCATCCGCAATCAGGAATGCACAGGAGCGGATATGATCGGCAATAACGCGCAACGACTTATTGCTCAGATCGGTCGCACCAGTGACCTCAGCAACCGCGTTAATCAGCTTCTGGAACAGATCGATTTCATAGTTGGAATTCACATGTTGCAGGACCGCCGTGATGCGTTCCAGCCCCATTCCGGTATCTACCGACGGCTTAGGTAATGGCAGCATGGTGCCATCCGCCTGACGGTTAAACTGCATGAAGACGATGTTCCAGATTTCGATGTAACGATCGCCGTCCTCTTCAGGACTGCCTGGCGGTCCGCCCCAGATATGATCGCCATGATCGTAGAAAATCTCGGTGCAGGGACCACAAGGACCCGTGTCCCCCATCTGCCAGAAGTTATCTGACGCGTAAGCACTGCCTTTGTTGTCGCCAATACGGATAATACGTTCGCGCGGAACACCAATATCATTGGCCCAGATGTCGAACGCTTCGTCATCGGTTTCATAGACAGTAACCCAAAGGCGCTCTTTCGGCAGCCTGAACCATTGGTCACCGGTCAGCAGTTCCCAGGCATAGGCAATGGCTTCTTTTTTGAAATAGTCGCCGAAGCTGAAGTTGCCCAGCATTTCAAAAAAGGTGTGATGGCGTGCGGTGTAACCGACGTTTTCAAGGTCGTTATGCTTCCCGCCCGCACGAACGCAACGCTGCGACGTGGTGGCGCGGGTATAGTCACGCTTGTCCTGACCGAGAAACACATCTTTAAACTGGTTCATTCCGGCGTTAGTAAACAGTAACGTCGGATCGTTGTTCGGTACCAGGGAGCTGCTTGCTACAACCTGATGTCCCTTACTATTGAAAAAGTCGAGAAACGCTTGACGGATCTCAGCAGTGCTCTTGCTCATATATATCCTGGAATCACGCTAACGAAAGGTCCTTCTTTATCAGGCGTACCGCGTTATCACGGCAGCAAGCTTAAGGAACCAAAAGGGGTAAGATAAATATTCTTCGGAGGGAAGTAAAATCACATCGGCCTTTAGTCGTCAAAATTTCTGAAAACCTGCTGTATATCTTCACTCAGAAAGCCTTTTGCATGCAGATAGCGTTGCACTTTTGCTTTTTCTTTCCATTCGGTCGGCAACGGATGGCCAAATTTCTTTTCTGCCAGTTCCGCTGCGCAGGCTGACCAGTCGATCTCCGTCTCTTCCATGGCGAGATCAATCGCATCACGGCTTATGCCCTTTTGCCCCAGCTCCAGCCGGATCCGTTGTGGGCCAAAGCCTTTACGGCTGCGGCTCTGAATAAATCGCTCTGTGAAGCGCTCATCGTTCAGCCAACCATTTTCGCTGCACCAGTTGATGACCCTTTCCAACAGCTCGGGAGTGATAATTTCAGGTTCTTTTTGTTTTATCCACGCACTGCGCTGGGCAGATAACTGCAGTTTTTGTTTGAGCTCTTCGCGACTGTGATCGCGCTGACCCAGCAGGCGCATTGCCCGATCGAGCAGGCGTGAAAAAGAGATAACGTGTGGCTGAGGTTGTTCAGACATACTGCGCACCTTTAACAAACGGAAAGAGAGTATGGAGGCAGAGGAGGAAAGAGGAAAGGCAAGTGAGAGGTTAACGTCAAACGGGAGCAGATTTCTCTGCTCCCGTTTCAGGCATTAATAGTCTTCGTTTGCTTCGCTGGCTGCATTCTCAACGTCGTCAGCGGAGAAGTCCGCTGCGTCGTTTTGCTCAGCGCCGTTGAGCAACATGTCGCGCAGTTTCAGGTCAATTTCGTTCGCGACAGCCGCATTTTCCTTGAGGAAGTTGCTGGCGTTTGCCTTACCCTGACCAATTTTATCGCCTTTATAGCTGTACCAGGCACCCGCTTTTTCAATCAGCTTGTGCTTCACACCGAGGTCTACCAGCTCACCGAAGGTGTTGATCCCTTCGCCATACATGATCTGGAACTCAGCCTGCTTAAAGGGCGCAGCAATTTTGTTCTTAACCACTTTAACGCGGGTTTCACTACCGACGACGTTATCACCCTCTTTGATGGCGCCAATACGGCGGATATCAAGGCGAACTGACGCGTAGAACTTCAGTGCGTTACCGCCGGTAGTGGTTTCCGGGTTACCGAACATCACACCAATTTTCATACGAATCTGGTTGATGAAGATCAGCAGCGTATTCGACTGTTTCAGGTTACCGGCCAGCTTACGCATCGCCTGGCTCATCATACGCGCCGCCAGGCCCATATGTGAGTCACCGATTTCGCCTTCAATTTCGGCTTTTGGTGTCAGGGCAGCAACGGAGTCGACGATAATCACGTCAACGGCACCGGAGCGCGCCAGCGCGTCACAGATTTCCAGCGCCTGTTCACCCGTATCGGGCTGTGAACACAGCAGGTTATCGATATCAACGCCCAGTTTCTTGGCGTAGACCGGATCCAGTGCGTGTTCAGCATCGATAAAGGCACAGGTTTTACCTTTACGCTGTGCGGCAGCAATCACCTGCAGCGTCAGCGTGGTTTTACCCGAGGCTTCAGGACCGTAGATCTCGACGATACGGCCCATCGGCAATCCACCCGCACCTAATGCGATATCCAGTGACAGGGAGCCTGTTGAGATGGTTTCCACATCCATTGAGCGGTCTTCACCCAAGCGCATGATGGAGCCTTTACCAAATTGCTTCTCAATCTGGCCGAGCGCGGCAGCTAAAGCCTTCTGTTTGTTTTCATCAATTGCCATTTCTACTCCTAATCATGCCGGGTAAACACGCACACATGGTGCCTGTGCACTTTCTGTTGCGAATAATTATACTGTATAGTCATACAGTATCAAGTTTAATTTTTCAGAAATTTACTGGCCAATGTCTGCAGCGCCCAGGCAACCGACTGACGGCGCACCGCATCACGGTCACCGTCAAACTGCTGGCGAAAAGCCATGACAATATCGTCGGGGCCGGCAAAGCCAAACCACACCGTTCCCACGGGTTTGTCTTCACTGCCCCCCTCCGGGCCAGCAATGCCGCTCACGGAAATGGCGTAATCGGCCCGCGCCTGCTGCCGGGCACCGACAGCCATTTCGCGCACTACGGCTTCACTGACCGCGCCAGATTGCGCCAGTGAGGCGGCACTGACGCCGACTAATTCCTGCTTGGCTTCATTACTGTAGGTCACGAATCCCCGTTCAAACCAGGCCGAGCTTCCACTGATGTCCGTAAACACCTTGGCGATCCAGCCGCCGGTGCAGGATTCGGCGCAGGTCACCGTAGCATTACGCTGCTTCAGCGCCTCACCAATCTGCGCACTCAACGTCTGCAACTGCGAATCATTCATTTTGTCGCTCCCTGTCAACGAGTACTGAACATGGTGCAAGCCCTGCCCTTTTTCAAGCGCCTGGGGTAAAGCAATGCAGAAATTGCGTGTGACTATCCAGATATTTTAGCGATTACGTGTCGCCACCATGAAAAGCCGGGGAAACGCCAGTAAGACCTTGCCGTCCTGCCGCGCCGGATACGCGGTCATGAGGCACTGGTGATAGGCGGCCAGAAACTGTTCCTGTTCAGATACGCTAAGTGGCGCAAGAAACGGACGCAGCCCGGTGGCTTTCAACCAGTGGATGATGGCCTGGGCATTATCCATAACGTGATAATAAGTGGTCCGCCAGATATCAACGGCACACCCGGCCGTTGTCAGCACATCGTAATAGTGTTCAGTTGAAAGTAATCGCTTGCGCTCGGCCGCCTGCGCGCTGATTTTGTCACGCCAGGGCCCGGAAGTGGCCACATCTCGCATTAACTGATGTGAAGGCTCATCCAGATTATCAGGCATCTGGACGGCCAGCGTACCGCCGGGTGCCAGCTGATTTACGAGATGTGGTAAGAGCGAGGAATGGCCGCCCAGCCACTGTAGCGAGGCATTCGCATAGATAACCTGCTGTGGAATCGCGGCCTGCCAGGTGGCGATATCAGCCTGAATAAATGCGCATTGTGGTAGACGTTCACGCGCCTGCTCCAGCATGGCAGCAGAACTGTCGAGGCCCGTAATCTGCGCCTGTGGCCAGGCATCGACAAGCAGTTCGGTACTGTTGCCGGGACCGCACCCCAGATCGGTAACGAAACGGACATCTTCAACCCTGATTCTGGACAGTAATTCCTGAGCCGGTCGTGTTCTTTCGGCTTCGAACTTGCGATACAGCGTGGGATCCCAGTCTTGCATAACGTTTCACCTCTCATGCGCTCCGGACACACAGAACATAGACGTATAAATACGCATAAAGTGCCCGTTCAGGCAACAAAAGGGATATGTCCGGGGAGCTGTGAACGGATTGTGGCAGGGCCGGTGAGTACCGGTAACGCATCAGGACGACGTGAGGACACGTAAAATCGGGCGCACTGGGCGCCCAATACCATCAGTTCTTTTTGACAAACTCAGACTTCAGCTTCATCGGACCGAATCCGTCAATTTTACAATCGATATTGTGGTCGCCTTCTACCAGCCGGATACTCTTCACGCGGGTGCCAATCTTCAGCACAGAAGAGCTGCCCTTCACCTTGAGATCCTTGACAACCGTTACGCTGTCGCCATCTGCCAGTATATTGCCGTTAGCATCGCGAACGACCTGTTCCTGAGCGCTGTCGCTGCCTTCAGCTTGCGTCCAGATATGACCACATGACGGACAGTTTAGGTTCTCAGCATCCTGCCAGGTGTAATCAGCCTGGCAAACGGGACAAGCAGGTAAAGACATAACGACTCCAGATAATAACGGCGGCACAAAATACAGGGCCGCCATCATATAGCCTTACAGTTAATAAGGGTAGTATTAAAACAGCGAGCCCTTGCGCGCCTTGCTGACCGCTTCACCCAACTGCCACACAGCCATCGCATAATGCGTGCTGTTGTTATAACGCGTAATGGCATAGAAGTTAGGTAAACCATACCAGTACTGATAACTGGTGCCTAAATCCAGCCGCAGCAGGCTGACCTGATCATTGCCGTCCAGCGGACCCTGGGGAGAAAGTCCTGACGCGGCCAGCGTACTGACGCTGTAACGGGTCTTAAAGCCATTCTCCAGCATCGGTGCCTGGCCGCTGGCCGGTACGGCCACATTCTCGCCAGGACGCCAGCCATTCTGCTGAAAATAGTGCGCGACGCTGCCTATCGCATCGACCGGATCCCATAAATTAATATGGCCATCACCATTGAAGTCGACAGCGTAAGCTTTGTAGGACGATGGCATGAACTGGCCATAGCCCATCGCACCGGCAAACGATCCTTTGAGATCGAGCGGATCGTCTTTTTCATCACGCGCCATCAGCAAAAAGGTTTCCAGTTCGCTGCTGAAATAGGCAGAACGGCGTGGATAATCAAAGGAGAGCGTAGCCAGTGCATCCAGAATACGGGTTTTGCCCATAACACGGCCCCAGCGCGTTTCGACGCCAATAATGCCGACGATAATTTCCGGCGGAACGCCATAGACCTGCTGCGCGCGCTGCAGAGCATCCTGATATTGATTCCAGAACGCCACGCCATTTTGTACGTTATCCGGCGTAATAAACTTATCGCGATAGCGGATCCAGGCCCCGTTAGGCCCACTTGGTGGCGTATACGAAGGAGCCTGGCGATCCATCAGACGCAGGACATAATCCAGTCGTTTTGCCTGGCCGATAATGGCGTGCAGTTGCTGACGGTCAAAGCCGTGCTTCGCCACCATTTTATCAATAAATTGTTCTGCAACAGGGTTACTGGCGAAATCACCAAACATCGGTTGAACCGCATGTGCGGGTTCCAGTAAAAATCCGCCTTTCGGCGCAATCAGTTCCGCAGGAGGCTGCGGCTGCGAAGAGTGTGGCTTACTGCTACAGGCGGCAAGCAGGGCAAAAAGCGGAAGAAGAGCAAGCTTAGAACGCATTGGATATCCATATAACAAGCCAGACCAGGGATGTTAATGTTAATCGTTCAACAGGAAGACATACAAACGTGATCGTATAAAAAATCGCTTTTTTTACCGCTGCATCGGCACGTTTTGTGAAGTGGCCCGAACGCTGAGGCCTCCCTTTACTGACGCGCTTTCTGTCACCCTGCGGCTTTGTTAAGTTCATGACTCGCCGTGGCAACCCTGATGATGCAGAAGCCGTAAACTGGTAAGATTCCTGCACGGTACAGACATCCCTGTCTGTCTCTCTGTTAAACCACCGCCTTGACCGTGACGGGCAAAAGGAAGAGTCAACCTTGAGTAAAGATGAGATGAAAAAAGCAGAGCAAATGGACTTGAGCACCCATACGCCAATGATGCAGCAGTATTTACGCCTCAAGGCCGAGCATCCTGACATCCTGCTGTTTTATCGCATGGGCGATTTCTATGAGCTGTTTTACGACGATGCGAAACGCGCCTCTCAGTTATTAGACATTTCCTTAACCAAGCGCGGTGCCTCGGCGGGCGAACCGATCCCTATGGCCGGTGTCCCGCATCATGCGGTTGAAAATTATCTGGCGAGGCTGGTGCAACTCGGTGAATCGGTCGCCATCTGTGAACAAATTGGCGACCCGGCGCTCAGCAAAGGGCCGGTCGAACGTAAGGTCGTCCGCATTGTTACCCCGGGGACGATCAGTGATGAGGCACTCTTGCAGGAGCGGCAGGATAACCTGCTGGCCGCTGTGGTGCACGGTGCGCGCGGCTATGGTTATGCCACGCTGGATATCAGTTCAGGCCGGTTTCGTCTGAGTGAGCCCATGGATCTGGAAACCATGGCGGCCGAACTGCAGCGAACCAATCCTGCCGAACTCCTTTATCCGGAAGATTTTTCGCCGATGTCGCTCATCGATCAGCGTCGTGGTCTGCGCCGTCGTCCCTTGTGGGAATTTGAAATTGATACCGCGCGTCAACAGCTTACTTTGCAGTTTGGTACGCGGGATTTAAACGGTTTTGGTGTGGAGCAGGCCCATCTTGGCCTGCGCGCGGCGGGTTGTCTGCTGCAGTATGTCAAAGATACCCAACGGACCAGCCTGCCACATATCCGCGCCATCAGCATGGAACGTCAGCAGGACAGCATCATCATGGATGCCGCCACCCGACGTAATCTTGAAATTACCCAAAACCTTGCAGGCGGTACCGAGAACACCTTAGCCGCGGTGCTGGATAAAACCGTCACGCCAATGGGCAGCCGGATGCTAAAACGCTGGCTGCATATGCCGTTGCGTGACAGCAGCGTCATCGCGAAACGACAGGAATCAATCGCCGAGCTGCAGGCGCTGAGCGACGTGCTTCAGCCCGTTCTGCGCCAGGTCGGTGATTTGGAGCGTATTCTGGCCCGCCTGGCGCTACGCACGGCGCGTCCACGCGATCTGGCGCGCATGCGCCATGCGTTTCAGCAGTTGCCGGAACTCAACGATCTGCTGGCAAACGCCGGGTCCGCCCACCTGAAAACCCTGCGTACCCAGATAGGTGACTTTAGCGACCTGCGCACACTGCTTGAGCAGGCCGTTGTCGAATCCCCACCGGTATTAATCAGAGATGGCGGGGTGATCGCCCCGGGTTATCACGCTGAGCTGGACGAGTGGCGCGCCCTGGCGGATGGCGCGACGGATTATCTGGATCGCCTGGAGATCCGCGAACGTGAAAAACTCGGTCTGGACAGCCTGAAAGTCGGTTTTAACGGCGTGCACGGTTATTACATTCAGGTCAGCCGGGGTCAGAGCCATCAGGTCCCTATTCACTATGTCCGCCGTCAGACTCTTAAGAATGCTGAACGCTATATCATTCCCGAGCTGAAGGAGTATGAAGACAAGGTCCTGACGTCAAAGGGCAAAGCACTGGCGCTGGAGAAAAGCCTGTATGAAGGCCTGTTTGATCTGCTGCTGCCGCACCTTGAAGCGTTACAGTCAAGTGCGGCGGCGCTGGCCGAACTGGATGTACTGAGTAACCTCGCGGAACGCGCATGGACGCTAAACTACTGCCGTCCCACGCTGCACGACAAGCCCGGGATTAAAATCACCGCCGGCCGCCATCCGGTAGTGGAGCAGGTCCTGAAAGAACCTTTTATCGCCAACCCGCTCTCGCTGGCACCACAACGCCGCATGTTGATCATCACAGGCCCGAATATGGGCGGTAAAAGTACCTATATGCGTCAGGCTGCGTTAATCGCGCTGATGGCCTGGATCGGCAGTTTCGTTCCCGCCGAAGAAGTGGTCATTGGTCCACTGGATCGTATCTTCACCCGTGTGGGCGCAGCAGATGATCTGGCCTCCGGCCGCTCGACATTTATGGTCGAAATGACGGAAACGGCCAATATTCTGCACAACGCGACTGAAAACAGCCTGGTCCTGATGGATGAAATCGGCCGCGGCACCTCCACGTATGACGGCTTGTCGCTTGCCTGGGCTTGTGCGGAAAATCTGGCGAACCGAATCAAAGCGATGACCCTGTTTGCAACGCACTACTTTGAACTGACGACCCTGCCTGAAAAACTGGAAGGCGTGGTTAACGTTCACCTTGATGCGGTAGAACATGGCGATACGATTGCGTTCATGCACAGTGTGCAGGACGGTGCCGCCAGTAAAAGCTACGGGCTGGCCGTGGCCGCGCTGGCCGGCGTGCCAAAAGAGGTGATTAAACGCGCGCGTAATAAGCTGAAAGAGCTCGAAACGGTTTCCAGTCAATCCGCAACGTCAAACGTTGACGGCTCGCAGTTGCCGTTGCTGGTGGAAGAAACGTCTCCCGCCGTAGAAGCGCTGGAAGCACTGGATCCCGATACGCTGACACCGCGCCAGGCGCTGGACTGGATTTACCGCCTTAAAGCACTGGTCTGATGACGGCCGCCCTTTCGCGGGGCGGCTACGGACTTCCCGTTACGCGTTTCTCTGCGGCCGCTTTCTTTATCCCTGCTGGCGCATCCTTCTGCTACCGCTTTACGCGATTACAGGCTGATAAAGCGGTGTCATAATGCTGTCGTGTGCCTGTCGTGCTGCGATCGTGTTTCTGTCGACACTTACCGGCGATGCTGCAAACCGATTGTTTACTCTTTCGGAGACTCATTATGCGTAACCTGAACAACGTCAGAGAATATCGTCTGGCACGTGCCTGGTCACAGGAACAGCTGGCTGAAATGGCCGGCCTCAGCACCCGAACCATACAGCGCATCGAAAACGGCGATCCGCCCAGCCTGGAAACATTGAGCGCACTGGCGGCCGTGTTTGAGATTAACGTGACCGATCTGACCGATGCCCCTGCGAATAACGGTGAAGCGCTGGACAGCTACATTTCTGACGCCCGCCAGCAGCTGGCTGCCGAGAGCCGGTTTTACCGTTCTCTGTTTAGCGCTGTGGTGGTATGCGCATTGCTGTATGTCCTGAACCACTTTACGGCGCCCAATGACCGCTGGTCACTCTGGGTCGCCGCCATTTGGGGCGCCTTACTGCTCGTCAGAGCATTGCGTCTGTTTATATTTAAGGATGCGATCCGCCGCTGGCAGCAAAAACGGCTGCAAAAATTATTGCGCAGGCAGGGCTAACTTCCGCCGGTTGCACATCGCTGTTACACCACACTGCGGGAAAAGCCTATGAACTGGTATCGTCAGGACGCGTTTGCTGTTCGTCTGGAATGGGGGATCCCGGCCATTGATCATCTGGCCGGGGACGTGGATATCATCGTGATTATTGACGTGATGTCCTTTTCTACCTGTGTCAGCGTGGCAGTGGAGAACGGGGCGCGTGTCTATCCTTATCCCTGGAAAGATCACTCTGTCACGCAGTATGCGCAGTCCGTCGGTGCCATCGCGGCTAACAGCGACAGGCGTTTCAGTGGCGAGGGCTACAGTCTGTCGCCGCGAACGTTACTCAGCGTTCGTCCGGATGAAAAACTGGTGCTGCCCTCCCCTAATGGCTCCGCAACCTGCTTCAGGGCGCGGGAACGGGGCGTCCCCGTGCTGACAGGCTGCCTGAGAAACCTGACCGCAACGGCCGAAGCCTGCCGCGCCTTCAGCCGTATTCTGATTGTCCCCTGTGGCGAACGTTGGCCAGACGGGAGCCTTCGCCCCTGTATTGAGGATTATGTGGTAGCGGGGGGAATCATTGCCGCGCTGGCACAACGCACGCTTTCACCTGAAGCGCAGACCGCTGTCGCCGCCTGGCACGCTCATCAGTCCCAGAATTTCGCGGCACTGTTTCACTGCGCGTCCGCAGTCGAGCTGATACAAAGAGGCTTTCCGGACGATGTGACACTTTGCCTGACAAAAGATGCCGCCCGTCAGCCCTGTTTTCTGACAGGGGAGTATTTTGCCGGACAGACTTAAGCGTAAATAACAGACAAAAAAAAGCGATGGGGGTTACCCATCGCTTTCTGTTGACGTGCCGTGTTCAGCTTATTCGCGGAACAGTGCTTCAATGCTGAGGCCCTGACCTTGCAGGATTTCGCGCAGACGGCGCAAACCTTCAACCTGAATCTGGCGCACACGCTCGCGGGTTAAACCGATTTCACGGCCAACATCCTCAAGCGTTGCCGCTTCATAGCCCAACAGGCCGAAACGACGAGCCAGCACTTCGCGCTGCTTGGCGTTCAGTTCGAACAGCCATTTAACGATACTTTGCTTCATATCGTCATCTTGCGTGGTATCTTCT